>Ga0208756_100027_pt1:0-135000 | contig 139591 bp, 133 predicted proteins | sample LakWasMe73_LOW10_2_FD_183901 | JGI IMG/M metagenome (GOLD analysis project Ga0208756, IMG submission 183901) | Freshwater sediment methanotrophic microbial communities from Lake Washington under simulated oxygen tension - Sediment Metagenome... | ecosystem: Environmental > Aquatic >... | reverse complement strand
GCAAGGGCGTCGAGGCACGCCGCACGCGCAGTCAGAGTCGGATCAGCCGGCTGGAGCAATTGCGCGAGCGGCGTTCAGCCCGACATGAGGCCGTCGGCCGCGTCAAGATGGATGTGGCGACTGGCACGTCCAGCGGCAAGCTGGTCGCCGAATTAACAGAGGTCAGCAAGGCGTTTGGCGACAAAGCCATCGTCCGAAATTTCAGTGCCACCATCTTGCGTGGCGATAAAGTGGGGCTGCTCGGCCCGAATGGCGCCGGCAAGACCACTCTGCTCAAGTTGATCCTGGGCGAGCTGCCGCCTGATAGTGGACAAGTACGTCAAGGCGCCAATCTGCAAGTGGCCTATTTCGACCAGATGCGAAATGCTCTGGACCTCGACGCCACGCTGGAGGATTTCATCAGCCCCGGCAGCGAATGGATTGAGATTGGCGCCAAACGTCAGCACGTCAAAAGCTATCTGGGTGATTTCTTGTTCTCGCCAGCGCGCGCCAATTCACCGGTACGCTCTCTTTCGGGCGGCGAGCGCAACCGCTTGTTGCTCGCGCGGCTGTTTGCCCGCCCCGCCAATGTCTTGGTGCTGGATGAACCCACCAACGATCTGGACATTGACACACTGGAGCTGCTGGAGGATCTTCTGCAGAACTACGAAGGCACGGTGTTCCTGGTCAGCCACGATCGGACCTTCCTCGACAACGTCGTTACCAGCACCATTGCCTTTGAAGGAGATGGCTGCTGGCGCGAGTACGAAGGCGGGGTACAAGACTGGCTGACGCAATCCCGGCGACGTGAAGCATGGCTTGATGCTACAAATTCAGGAGCGCCAGCCGCTTTATCAACAGGGCCTGAGGCCCAAAAGGATGCTGAAAAATCAGCGCCATCACGTCCAACCGTCCGCGCCAAGCTCAGCTACAAGGAACAGCGGGAGTTGGAGGCGCTGCCTGATTACATTGATGCACTGGAGGTGGAGCAAGCGCAACTGCGGGTGGAACTGGCTGACGGCAGCCTCTACACCCGTGACCCGCAACGCGCCACCGAACTGCATGCCCGCGATGCAGCCATCGAGAGCGAGTTGATGACTGCGCTGACGCGTTGGGAAGAGCTGTCCGCCAAATAAGGCGGACACCGCAACACCCGAAGTGAACCTCAGACTCGGTAGCGGTCGGTCGTGTTGCTCAGGCGGGACAACAGGGCTGGCGCGATCGACGTCAACGGCAGCACCTCGTCTGCTGCGCCGTGTGCAATGGCTTCGCGCGGCATGCCGAACACGACGCAACTGGCTTCGTCCTGCACGTAGTTGTAGCTGCCGGCATCTTTCATTTCGCGCATGGCCTTGGCACCGTCGTTGCCCATACCCGTCAGCATGATACCGAAAGCGTTACGCCCCACCACTTGAGCGCAGGACTTGAACAAGACCTCCACGGAGGGCTTGTGCCGGTTGACCGGCTCACCGTCTTCAACGACTGCCACATAGTTGGCGCCACTGCGATCGATCCGGAACTGCTTGCCGCCCGGGGCAATATAGGCATGGCCGGGCAGAATCCGTTCGCCATGCACAGCTTCTTGAACCGTAATCTGGCACAGGCTATTAAGACGGGCTGCAAAACTGGTGGTAAAGCCAGGTGGCATGTGCTGCGTGATCACGATGCCGGGCGAATCCGCCGGCATGCGGGTCAGGATCTCCTTGATAGCCTCGGTGCCGCCGGTCGAAGATCCGATACAGATCAGCTTCTCGGTGGACAGCCGCCCCAGTAACTTAACCTCGGGGCGAGGCGCAGAAGCACCTTCTGTCGCGGCCCCGGCAGCAGGGGTTGGCAGTCGTCGGATATGCGCTGCGGCAGCCACCCGGATCTTCTCGACGATCTGATCGGACAGATCCTTGATGCCTTCGGCCAAACCGATACGCGGCTTGGCGACGAAGTCAACCGCCCCCAATTCCAGTGCGCGCATGGTGACTTCGGCCCCACGCTCGGTCAGCGTGGAGATCATGACCACCGGCATCGGCCGCAGACGCATCAGGCGCCCGAGGAAATCAATGCCATCCATGCGCGGCATCTCGACATCCAGCGTCAGCACATCCGGATTGAGTTCGCGGATCATTTCGCGCGCGATCAAGGGATCGTTCGCTGTGCCAATGCACTCCATATCTTTCTGGCGATTGATGATTTCTGCCAACAGGCTGCGCACCAGCGCCGAATCATCCACCACCACAACCCGAATCTTCTTCAAACAGATTCCCCTAGAACAGATCGACAGAACCACCCGCAGTGGATTTCGCAACCAGCGCAGCATTGCCCCTGCGCTCCTCGACAACCAGCGACTCGGGATGCGAATGCGCCAGCCGTTTGACCAGAACCTTTCCCGTCACGGGGAAAAAGCACACCTTGCGCGGGTGAATATCCAGCACATCCTGCGACACCACCGGAATGCGCTCAGTCGCCAAGTAATCCAGCACAAATTTGGTATTGCGTTCACCCACATTCATGGTGGTGAAACCGGCCATCACCGCCCCACCCCCGAATACCTTGGCCTGCATGGTTTCGCGCCGAGCGCCGAGCTTGATCATTTCGTTGATCAGCAACTCCATCGCGTAGGAGCCATAACGTCCCGAGCCATCGGCACCATCACCATCCGGCAACATGAAGTGATTCATGCCCCCGATGCGCATCTTGTTGTCCCAGATGCAGGCGGCGATGCAGGAGCCCAGAACGGTCATGATGACCAGGTCTTCGCTGGAGACAAAGTACTCCCCCGGTAACACCTTCACGGCGTCGTACTGGAAGTGATGGTCAGCATAGAAAAAAGAAGCTTCGCCCGGCTTGCGTGGCTGCGCTTTCAGTTGGTCGACCCGCGACACCCGGCCGCTGGCCAGAACCTTTGCTGCAACACCCACGCTGGAAGCACTAACGGCGCTCATAAACCGTTTTCCCGCGCAACACAAACAAGTCACGCGATTCGTTGAAATTTTCCGAGTGCCCCACGAACAGCAGCCCACCGGGCTTCATCACGCGGTGGATGCGCTCCAGCACGCTACGTTGCGTCGCGGCATCAAAGTAAATCATGACATTACGGCAGAACACAATGTCGAACGGCTCGCGAAACGGCCAGTCATCACGAATCAGGTTCACGCTGAGAAATTCGATCATGCGCTGCAATTCCGGCTTGACGCGGACCATACCCTCATTGCTGCCCTTGCCGCGCATGAAAAAGCGCTGCAGCCGTCCCGAATCGATGCCTTTCAGGCTGTCGAGTCGGTACACACCGCGCGCTGCCGTCATCAATACCTTGGAGTCGATATCACTGGCCCACAGCTTGAAGTTCGCATGTCCGCCCAGGGCATCCATGGCCGTCATCACGATGGAGTAGGGCTCTTCGCCGGTGGATGCCGCATTGCACCAGACGCGCCAAGCCGTGCTCGCCGGTTTCGACTTCAGATGCTCAGCCAGGATATCGAAATGGTGCTGCTCACGGAAAAAGGACGTCAGATTGGTCGTCAACGCATTGACAAATTCTTGCCATTCCAGACCGTCATGCGACTCCAGCCACCCCAGGTAATCGCGAAAGCTCTGATGCCCTGTCTCACGCAGACGGCGTGAGAGTCGGCTGTACACCATGGCGTGCTTGCCGTCATGCAGACTGATGCCGGCACGCTGGTAGATCAGAGACTGAACGCGGGCGAAATCCGCTTGCGTCCACGCGAATTCCCGCCCTTGGGCGTCCGCACCACCGGTTTCAGAAGCGGCAGTTGTACCGCCTCTGACGGTTGCCATCGGCCGCGGCATGCGTGGCGTTATCAGCATTAGAGAAAAAAGCTCACGAAATCGGCGGTCATTCTTCTGCGGCAATCAGGCCCATGTCGAGACCGGACATGAGCTTCTCGATGTCCAGCAGAATCAGCATGCGCTCACCCACGGAGCCCAGGCCCATCACGGCCGAACTGTCAATGACGCTGTCGATTTCCGGGGCCGCCTTGATGCTGTCAGCAGGCAACTCCATCACATCACTGACCGAGTCGACCACAATGCCGACAATGCGGTTGCGCAAGTGCAGGATGATGACCACCGTGAAATCGTTGTACTCGGCCTTCACACAATTGAATTTCAGACGCATGTCAACGATCGGCACAATCGTGCCGCGCAGATTGACAACGCCTTTGATGAACTCCGGTGCATTGGCAAGGCGGGTAGGTTTCTCGTAGCCTCGGATTTCCTGGACTTTGAGAATATCGATGCCGTACTCTTCCTGATCCAAGCGGAAAGTCAGGTACTCACGTGCCCCAACCGACGTCGTTTCATCTGTTTTTTCCATCACATCCATTCACGTTCTCCTTCGCAAAGCTCAGTGGCGCGAGCGGCGCACCAGAGCACTGGTATCAAGAATCAGCGCAACCTTGCCGTCGCCAAGAATCGTGGCGCCCGACACATTAGGAACCTTGCGGTAATTGGTCTCGAGATTTTTCACCACCACCTGCTGTTGGCCGAGCAGCTCATCCACCAGCAGGGCAACTCGGCTGCCTTCGGCCTCAACCACAACCATGATGTCGCAAGCCTTTTCGAAGTCGAAACGCGGCACCTGGAACACCTTCTCCAACTCGATGACCGGCATGTATTCTTCACGCACCTTGACCAGTTGCGAGCCCTGACCCACGGTACTCACCGCGTCAGGCTTGACTTGGAAAGACTCAACCACTGAAGACAACGGCAAAATATAGACTTCGTCGCCGACACCCACGGACATGCCATCCATGATGGCCAGCGTCAGTGGCAGACGCACCGAAACCCGCATGCCATAGCCTTCGGCCGACTCGATTTCGACCGTGCCGCCGAGCGCCGCGATATTTCGCTTGACCACATCCATGCCGACGCCACGGCCAGACACGTCGGTCACAACCTCCGCCGTCGAGAAGCCCGGTGCGAAAATGAGTTGCCAGACATCGGCATCGGACATCTGATCAGAGACCTCGATGCCGCGCTCACGGGCTTTGCGCAGAATCTTTTCGCGCGACAGGCCGCGGCCGTCGTCGCGCACTTCGATCACGATGGACCCCCCCTGGTGGGCTGCGGACAAGGTGATGGTGCCGGTCTCTGACTTGCCTTTCGCAACCCGATCCTCCGGCATCTCGATGCCATGATCGCAGCTGTTGCGCACCAAGTGAGTCAGAGGATCGGTAATCTTTTCAACCAAACCCTTGTCCAACTCAGTGGCCTCGCCCTGCGTCACAAAGTCCACCTTCTTGCCCAGCTTGCTTGCAAGGTCGCGCAACATGCGCGGGAAACGGCTGAACACAATCGACATCGGAATCATGCGAATTGACATCACCGATTCCTGCAGATCACGTGTATTGCGGTCCAGATCCGCCAACCCCGTCAACAATTGCTGATAGACGGTCGGGTCCAGCGTGCGGCTGTTTTGCGCCAGCATGGCCTGCGTGATCACCAGCTCACCCACCAAATTGATCAGCTGGTCCACCTTGTTGATGGCCACACGAATAGTGGCGGCCTCAGGCTGCGCCAACTGGGCCGGCGCCTTAGCCGCGGGCTTGACAGCACCTTTGGCTTCGGCCGCTTCGGCTTTGGCAAGGGCGGGGGCGCCGGGGGCGCCATCAAAGAAACCGAATCCTGGTGCCGGCGCAAGCGGGGCCCCGGGAGGGGGATCATCACTCCAGCTGACCGATTCAGAAGCCGCACCCGCCTCCTCGCCGAGATCGCGAATCAGCACATGCTCACGTGCGACGTGGAAAGCAAACAAGTCCAGCAAATCATCGTTGCTGGACGAAGTCCCCACTTTGAAAACCCGGAAGTTGGGTCGATCGCTGGGTAGATCGACGATTTCCCCCAAGCCGGCAATATCGCGAAACAGCTCTTTGACCGGGTCGACCTGGTCCAGCCGCTCCAGTGGCCCCATCTGAATCTCCAGCTGACGCTCCCCCTTAACGACGGGCGTCTCTGCCTTGGGCGCCGCCACCACGGGAGCAACAGGTGCCGGTGCCGGCGCCGCCACGGGCGCAGGAGCGACCGCCGCAGGCGTGGCACCAGAAGCCAACTCGCTGATGCGACGCACCAAGTCCGCCGAGGAGGGCGGCTCACCGGTCTCGCCTGCCTGATGACGTGCCAGCAAGCTACGCGAAATATCAGCCGATTCGAGCAGCACGTCCACCATCATGGCGTTCGGCTGCAACTCATGCCGGCGCAGCTTGTCGAGCAGGGATTCCATCTGATGGGTCAGCTCGGCTACATCGCTGAAGCCGAAAGTTGCCGCCCCGCCCTTGACGGAGTGAGCACAACGAAAAATGCCGTTCAGCTCCTCATCATCCGCCGTCTCCAGATCCATGTTGAGCAGCATCTGCTCCATCAGATCCAGGTTTTCCCCCGCTTCTTCGAAGAAGATTTGGTAGAACTGACTCAGATCGAAATCGCCCGATCCACCGCTTTCCTGATGCGCCTCAGCCATGACTAGAACTCCTGTGCTTCGTATGCGAAGCGTATTATCAATTGTATCAATTTATACGTCACTTGATGACTTTTTGAATGACATCTAGCAATCGAGCCGGATCGAACGGCTTAACCAACCACCCGGTCGCACCCGCAGTGCGGCCGGCCTGCTTCATCAAATCGCTGGACTCCGTGGTCAGCATCAAGATCGGCTTGGTTTTGTACTGGGGATGTTCCCGCAGCTTGCGCGTCAAGCCCAACCCATCCAGCCGGGGCATGTTCTGGTCCGTCAGGATCAAATCAAAGAGTTGGGTCTGTGCCTTTTCAAAGGCGTCCTGGCCATCCACCGCCTCCACCACTTGGTAGCCAGCCCCTGTCAGGGTAAATGTCACCATCTTGCGCATGGAAGGCGAGTCGTCAACGGCAAGGATCAAAGGCATGTGAGGCTCCGACTGATTGAATTAGCTTGATAAATGATGATTTTCAGAACAACTCGATGGAACCGGCATCCATCTCATCCTGTGTCACCGGATTCGGCCGTTCTGGAACTTCTTCGACGAAGGGCACAGCCTCGCCGTCTTCCTGTCCCATGGATTCTGCGGCCAAGCGATAGGCACAGCCCTGGAGAATTTTGGAGGTATGGTTGATTAATTGGGACGCCATGTCCTGGAACTGCAACTCCGTCACGGCCGAGTGCAGCGCTGCACGCACAGCGTCAAGCGCCTCAGAATCGACCAGCGCAGGGTCAGCCAGCGTGGCACTGGCACTGGTAAAGCGCTCCATCAGGTTTTCCATGGTGTGCGCCAGCAAGCCATCCAGCCGAGTCAAATCGTGCACCACGACCAGCAGCGCATCCTGGACTTCGGCGACCAGCATGACAGGCAACTGCACGGCGGGAACGGTTGGCGTCGTCATCGTGGGTTGCATTGTCATTCCATTCTGTTGCCCGGTTGTTGCTTGATTCACAGCTCCATTGATCCCAGCATAAAATTTTGCCAGAAGTAGGTTATCAGGATTCCATCTAATTGCGGCGATTTCCCGACCTTTTTGGATGATTCAACAAGCCAACAGAGCCCGGGCGCCTTATAAAGGCTTCTCCGGCCTCAATCATCATAGCGCCTAATTTATGCATCCTGCCCCCCGTCGTCCGATTCGCATCCTGCATCTGGAAGACTCCCCTCTTGATCACGATCTGGTCGCCCGCACGCTTGTTAAAGCGGGCATGACATGCGACATGCGCCGAGTAGAGAGACTCGACGAGTTCCTGAGTGCGCTCCAAACCGACCTCTTCGACGTCATCCTGGCCGACTACCGCCTGCCGGGCTTCACCGCGCTGGACGCATGGCAAGCCCTCCGGGAACAGCCCCAACGACCGCCCTTTATCTTGTTATCGGGAGCTATTGGCGAATCTGCAGCCGTCGAAGCCATCAAACTTGGCATCAGCGACTACCTGCTCAAAGACGACATGGGAAAACTCCCCCACGTCATCCACCGAGCCTTGGAGGTGCAGGAAGCCCATCTTGCCAAGGAGCGGGCAGATGCCGAACTGGCGGCTTCCGAACAGCGCCTGGCCCATTTCGCAGATCACCTGCAGATGACCATTGAGCAGGAACGCGCCGCCATCGCACGCGAAATTCATGACGATATCGGGGGCTCACTGGCCGCCATCAAGTTCGACCTGTCCTGGCTTGGCCGGCATTACGGTACCCCCGATGCGCTGGCGCACATTGAATCGGCGTTGGACATGTTGCAACACGCCTTGGGCGCCAGCCAACGCATCATGCTCAATCTGCGCCCCGCCATTCTGGATCAGGGTCTTGAAGCGGCGGTCGACTGGCTGGCCCGGGAATTCGAGTCACGCACAGGCATCCGGACCACCTTTCGCGCCAACCTCAATGAAGCCGGCATTAGCAAGCCTGTGCAGCTGGCGTCGTACAGGACAGCACAGGAAGCACTTACCAACATATCCAAACACGCTCAGTGCAGCGAGGTGCGGATTGAGCTCTCGGATGCGGAAGATGTTCTGACTTTGGAAATAGCCGACAATGGGCGCGGCATTCAGCCAAGCGAGCGCGCCAAGCCCAAGGCCTTCGGACTCAAGGGACTGCAGGAGCGGGCGCGAAGCGTGGGGGGCTGGCTGGATGTGAGCAGCCGTAGCGGCGAAGGCACAGCCATCACCTTAACCATTCCACTCTCGAACCAACCAGCCGGCAATTTACAGGATGGGACTTCATGATCCGCGTCATTCTTTGCGATGATCACGCCGTCGTGCGACGCGGCATCCGTGAAATGCTGTCAGAAGCCGTCGATATCCAGGTGGTCGCGGAGGCTGGCAGTTACGCCGAAGTGCGCGAAGCTTTGCGCTCTGCACCTTGCGACGTACTTGTTCTCGATCTGAACCTGCCCGGCCGCGGTGGGTTGGAGGTTCTGGCTTCGCTGCGCGAAGCCTCATCGCCCATCAAGGTGCTGGTGGTTTCCATGTTTCCGGAGGATCAGTACGCCATCCGCTGCCTGCGCGCCGGCGCGCAAGGCTACCTGAACAAAGCCGGCGACCCAGGCGAACTGGTCACGGCCGTGCGCACAGTAGCGCAGGGCCGCAAATATGTCACGCCAGATGTGGCTCAAATGCTGGTAGAAAACCTCTCGGCCCCCTCGGATGAGGCCTTGCACGCCGCCTTGTCGGAACGCGAACTTCAGACCCTGCTGAAAATTGCCTCCGGCAAACGTCTGTCGGACATTGCGGAAGAACTCATGCTGAGCCCCAAGACCGTCAGCGTCTACCGCGCACGCGTGCTGGAAAAGCTCAAACTCTCAAACAATGCCGAACTGACCGTCTACGCCATCCGGAACGGGCTGGTGTAACCGCCCAGCTAGCGACCGGTGAAGATATCGATCGCGCGCTCCATCAGCGCCGTGAACGGGCGATCCAGCATGGGCAACGTCACGGCCATGCCAATCAGCCCGACGGCCAGGGTGATGGGAAAACCAACCGCAAAGATATTCATCTGCGGCGCCACACGCGAAACGATTCCCAGCGCCAGATTGGCAAACATCAGCATGCCCAGCATCGGCAAGGCAATCCAGAAGCCACTGGCAAACAGCTCACCGCCCAAGCCATAGAGCTTCATCAGACTCAGTGCTTCCAGAAAGTTCTGATTCACCGGAAACACCTCGAAACTGCGCACGACCGCCATCAACACCATCAGATGGCCATTGAGCACCACGAACAGCAGAGAGGCCATGTAGCCGAAAAATCTGGCTGTCGCACTGGCCTGGGTATTGAGTGAAGGGTCGAAAAAGGATGCGAAGTTCAAGCCCATCTGGAACCCCACCACATCGCCCGCCAGCTCGAAGGCGGCAAATACCAGCCGCACGACAAAACCAATCGCCAGCCCGATGCCGACTTGTTGCACCACCGCCCCCCAGGCCTCGGCCCCGTTGAGGCTGATGACGGGCTGCGATGGCAGACTGGCCTGCGCCGCCAGGGCGATCAAGAAAGCGAGGGCAATTCGTGCCCGCACAGGAAAGGCACGGGATGAAATAACGGGGGCGGCTGTGAAAACCGCCAGAATCCGCAGGAACGGCCACAGGATAGGCGTGAGCCACGCCATCAACTGAGCCTCCGTCAGCGAGATCATCGTCGCCCGCTCAGGCCACGATACCGGGAATGGACTCGATCATGCGCCGGATGTACTCCACCAGCATGTTCAACATCCATGGGCCAGCCCAGGCAAACACTGCCATGGCAGCAATCAGCTTGGGCACAAACGCGAGGGTGGCTTCGTGGATCTGGGTGATCGCCTGGAACAGACTGACCAGCAAGCCCACCACCAGCACGACGCCCAGCACAGGCGCCGACACCATCAGGAGCATCAGCAGGGCCTCTTGTCCGATGGTCAAAACCATTTGCGCATTCATGCCAGGCTCCTCAGGTCACAAAGCTGGCTGCCAGCGAGCCAATCAGCAGGTTCCAGCCATCGGCCAGAACGAACAGCATCAACTTGAAAGGCAGCGCCACCAGCACAGGTGACAGCATCATCATCCCCAGCGACATCAGCACACTGGCCACAACGATATCAATCACCAGAAAGGGAATGAAAATCATGAAACCGATCTGGAACGCTGACTTGAGTTCGCTCGTCACAAACGCTGGTACCAGAACACGCAATGGTGCGGTCTGCGCCTTGGCATCCGGCCCCAGTTTGGCCAACTTGGCAAAAAGTGCGAAGTCGGACTGACGCGTCTGCTTGACCATGAATTGCCGAATCGGCGCCTCGCCTTTTTCCAGCGCCTCATCGAACGTTATCGTGTTCTGGGTGTAAGGCACATAGGCGTCTTGGTATACCCGATCCAGGGTGGGCCCCATCACGAAAAACGTCAAAAACAACGACAGGCCCACAATGACTTGGTTGGGCGGTGCCGACTGCGTGCCCAGCGCTTGGCGCAACAAGGACAACACAATCACGATGCGGGTAAAACCCGTCATCATCAGTAGAATCGCGGGCAGGAAGGACAGCGCCGTGAAAAAAAGCAGGGTCTGGATCGGCACGGAGTAGCTCGTGCCGGATTCACCGCTTCCAATCAGCAGCGGCAGCTGTGCATTGCCTTGCGCCCAAACCAAGGAAGGCAGCATGGACACCGTTGCCACCGCCAAGATGGCCATGCAACGGTTAGAGGGCCGCTGAAGGCATTCGTGATGTTGACTCACCGTCAGCCCTCGCATCAAGATTGCGCCGGCACGGAATTCGCCACGCTCTGGCTCACTTGGCCCACCACAGCGGGGGCCGTTACCGCGACATGAAGACAGGTGATGTTTTGCGCCGTCACGCCGAGAACGAGCCAAGTGCGCGCGTCTTCTGGACCGACCTCGACGGTCACAACCCGCTGGTGCGGCCCCACGGCGATGGCCGAGACGATTTTCGCAGCGCCCGCGGTCGAGGCTCCGCCCGGCGCACGGCGCTGTATCCACCGGATTCCCAGCGGCAGCAAGGCCAGAAGCACCAAAAAGACGGCAACAGAAACAATGGTCTGCGTCATGCGCGCAGTTTACCCCTTGCTGAGGCGCTTCAAACGCTCCGATGGCGTCACAACGTCGGTCAGCCGGATACCGAACTTGTCGTTGACCACCACCACTTCGCCCTGGGCGATCAGGTAGCCGTTGACCAGCACGTCCATCGGCTCGCCTGCCAGCGCATCCAACTCCACGACCGAACCTTGGCCCAACTGGAGAATATGCTTGATCGGCACCTTGGTTCGCCCCAGCTCGACCGACAACTGGACAGGAATGTCCAGCACCATGTTGATGTCGCTGCTTGATCCATCGGCAGCCGTACCCCCGGCGGAAAAAGGACGAGGCGCCTCCCCGCCAGACAGCACGCCACCCGGCTCGATATCACCCGACGAGCTGTCGGCTGTTTTCTGCTCCTGCAGTGCTTCAGCCCAGTCGGCCATGCCGTCGTCTTCCGGTTTGTCATCAACCGCCATGTCGTTCCCCTAACCAGTTCATATCGTTGCCTCTCAGGCTCTTGTCGATCCGGATGGCATATTTCGAATTGTGTGTCCCGTATTGACACTCGAAAACCGGCACCCCATCAACGCTGGCCTGAATCTTGGGCTGCCGCTCCAACTCAATGAAGTCACCCGGCTTCATCGCCAGCAATTGTTCAATGGTTGCGTCGGTGCGCGCCAGCTCCGCCACCAAGGTCACCTCAGCAGCCTGAATTTCCCGCGTCAGAACATTGACCCAGCGGCGATCCACCTCGATCGAGTCACCCTGGGTCGATGAGTACAGCACATCACGGATCGGCTCCATCGTCGCATAAGGCATGCAGAAGTGGATGGAACCCGTGATTTCACCAATTTCCAGCTGGAACGAAGTCGAGATCACGATTTCACTGGGCGTGGCGATATTGGCAAACTGGGGTTGCATCTCGCTGCGCTGGTAATCCAGCTCCAGAGGATAGATCCCCTTCCAAGCCTTTTTATACTCCTGCGTGATCACATCCACCATCCGGTTGATCACCCGCTGCTCGGTCGCAGAGAAATCCCGCCCTTCAATCCGGGTCTGGAACTTGCCGATGCCGCCATACAGCGTATCGATCACACCGAATACCAGCGCCGGCTCGCAGACAATCAGGCCACTGCCACGTAGCGGCCTGATGGCCACAATATTGAAATTGGTCGGCACCGCCAGCTCGCGCAAGAAGGCGCTGTAGCGCTGGACCTGAACCGGCCCGACAGAAATCTCAGGACTACGGCGGATGAAGTTGAACAAACCGATCCGCAGATTGCGCGCAAACCGCTCATTGACGATTTCCATCGTCGGCATGCGCCCGCGAACAATCCTCTCCTGGCTGGAGATGTTGTAGGAACGAATTGAACCGGCCTCAGGCGTTTCTTCAACTGTCTTCTGACTCTCGCCTGTGACCCCCTCCAAAAGGGCATCAACTTCTTCCTGGGACAGAAAGGATTCACTCATGACACGTGTCCAGTTTCGTCGTCACTGCACAATGAAGCTTGAAAACAATACGCCGCGCACCGGATTGCCGCCTTCTTCCGGCTTGCCTTTCTTCGCCTTGGCCGCGTTCTTCTTGCCCTTGCCACCCGCAGGACTCTCGTCCTCGAAATGGCGGGACGCTTCGGCCAGAATATCGGCCGCCAGCTTCTCCTTGCCTTCGCGCTGCAACAGCTCTTCGGCTGTGCGCTGCGAAACAAGCATCAGGACGCTGCTGCGAATGGCCGGCAGGTAAGGCTTGACACGGTCGGGCGCCTTGATATCGGAAAGCTCCAGTGTCACGCCCACTTGGGCCACCTTCTCACCACCGGGGTCAGCCAGATTGACGACCATGTTGTCCATCGGCAGATAGGTCGGAGGGCCTTTGGGCACCACGTGCGCCACCTCCTCTTCCTCATCTTCAAGGTCCGCATTCTTCTTGCTCAGATAGAACCAGCCGCCGCCACCGCCCAGGACCAGAAGCAAAACGGCCGCCAAGATGATCAGCAGCATTTTTTTGCTTTTGGGTGGTTTGACAGCTTCTTCAGCTTCGGGTTTCGCAGACACAGTGAGTTCCTTCAAAGGCAAGACCTGAGGGAGGCATCAGCCCCAGGCAGAGGGACTGAACCGCCACTTTAACGTTCAGATTATGGGTCAGCACCATGCGAACGATACCTTGATTAACGGCAAAAAACCATCGCATTCGAAGTGGCTGGCGACATCACCAGCCCTAGACGAACAGGTCGACAGACCGCCCCGACAAACGGGCCGGGCGCGCGCCCGCTTCCACCGGTTGCGCCTGCGACACGGCGACGGTTGCCTGCCGGTCGCCTTGGCGAGACCTCTTTTCCTGGGAAGACGAGCCATCGGCACCGGAAGATCCGACGGAGACGCCTGACAGCACCAGCCCCTCGTTGCCCAGCAGGTCCTTCAAGTGCGACACCGCCCCTTCCAGCACTTGCCGCGCCTCCAGATGGTCTGTACGGAACTCAACCCGCGCCTCGTTGCCTTGCAATGAAATGCTCACCTCGACCGGGCTATCTCCCATGCCATCGAGTTTGAGCTCAGCATTCTGGACATCTTGCCCGATCCAGTAGTTCACCTGCTCGGCCACCATCGCCTCGGGCGACATGACGGCGGTCGGTTCAGCCATGGTGAAGGACTGCTCAGTAGCCGGCGTCGCTGGCAGGGCCTGATGACCCCATGCGCCATCGCCCTTGCCACCCTGCCCATTGTCTGTTCTTTCGCCCGCACGTTCGGCCCGCCGGACACCCAACTCGCTGGCACCCACAGCCACCACCGCCTGGGCCACGCCCGAGTTGGCCTCCACCCGGGGCTCTCCCTGGGCCAGCTTCTGCAGACGCGCCTCGGCGACAACCTGACTGCTGGCGCTGGCATTGGCATTGGCGGCGGCACCGGACTGCACCGGGGTAACGTCCTTGACGGCTGCGCGCGATGTGTTGCGGTTCGTCGTCGACGCTTTGGCAGCAACGTCCTTGATCGCCTCACCCAACTCCGGCCGCATCAGATCCTGGTTTTTAGCGGCCGGCGCGGGCGACACGCCCTGCGCCTCTGGCCGCGCCTGCTGCGACAGGACGTCGCCCGAAACAGGTTCCGTCAAGACCGCGCTGCCCTCGGGGGAGCGCACCGCCAGGCGTTCATCCACTGGCGGCGGAGTCTTCTGGAATTGCAGGGATTGCGCCAACAGGAGATTCGGGTCGACAGCCGCCCCCTCCTTGGCAAGCAGATCCTGCCCCGCCAACAAATCCGCAGGCACGGCGCCTTCCGCGCTAGACGCCAGGTCATCTGCGGCGGCATCCTCATCGTTTGCCCCCAATTGCATGAGCAGCGCAGAAAAGCCCCCGGCGTCCAGCGCACCGGCATCGCCAGCAACGCTCGGCTTGCCTTTGGCGCCGTGCGCCCCGTGTGCTCCACGTGCGCCCTGGGCGGCAGCCTTGGGCGCGGCAGGTGTACAACTTTCAACACTCATGTCATTTCTCCACTCTGTAATTGCGCCATGGCTCTTGCATGCTGCATGGCCGCAAACTCGTCCGTCTGTCTCTGTTCTCGGCGTGCCATCAGCATGGCTCGCTCCATCTGTTTCTTTGCCAGCAACTTTTGCAGCACGGCCAGCCGCATCTCGGCTTCCTGGACGCGCTTCCTCTCGACCTCCACCTGCTGCAGCAGATTGGCAATCACCCCATCTTGCAGGCCGATGGCATGGTGCAAACGGTCCATGAACTGGTAGTGATGCTGCAGAATGCCCGTACTCATGGACACCTGCGCCGAGCTCACCCACCTGGCTTCGGAATCGGCCGCATAGTTGGCCAACTGTTCCAGCTGGTTCTGTCCCTGCAGATAGGCGCGCTGAGCCTGCATCAGATGGCGTCCCGCTTCATCACGTTTCTCGGTCGCCAGCTCGATCGCCAGCACCAGACTTCTCAAGGCCGACATGCGTCACCTCCACCCTTCATCGCGCTCATGGGAAGACCTCCTCAAGCTCGATCGTGGCTGCCATCTGTTGCACGCTGTCCTCGAACGGGGCTGCCACATGCATTTCCTGCTGAAGGTACTCAGACATGGGCTGATGCAAACGGATGGCCTCGTCCAACGCCGGATCAGACCCTTGCACATAGGCGCCAATCTGCACCAGATCGCGCCCCTTCTCATAGCGGGAACTGATGGCGCGAAAGCGTCGAGCCACATCAAAATGCTCGCGGGACACCACGTTGTGCATGACGCGGGAAGCTGACTGGCCAATGTCGATGGCCGGATAGTGCCCCGCCTCGGCCAGCGAGCGCGACAACACGATGTGGCCATCGAGGATGGCCCGGGCAGCATCGGCGATGGGATCCTGCTGGTCGTCGCCCTCGGTCAACACCGTGTAGAACGCCGTGATGGAGCCCACCCCGTTGAGCCCATTACCGCTGCGCTCCACCAGCTGAGGCAGCTTGGCAAAACAGGATGGCGGATAACCTTTGGTGGCCGGCGGCTCGCCAATGGCCAGCGCGATCTCCCGCTGGGCCATGGCATAGCGGGTCAGCGAATCCATCAGCAGCAGCACATGCTTGCCCCGGTCCCGGAAATCTTCTGCCACCGCCGTGGCGTAGTTGGCGCCCTGCAAGCGCAGCAGGGGCGGCGCATCAGCCGGCGCAGCCACCACCACGGAACGTTCGCGCCCATCTGCGCCAAGAATGTCCTCGATGAACTCCTTGACCTCACGTCCGCGTTCGCCAATCAGGCCGACCACGATGACGTCCGCCTGGGTATAGCGCGCCATCATGCCCATCAAGACGCTCTTGCCGACACCCGAACCCGCAAATAACCCGATACGCTGGCCGCGGCCAACGGTCAGCAGACCGTTGATGGCACGAACGCCCGTATCCAGCGGCTCACGGACCGGCGCACGGTCCATGGCATTGAGAGGCACGCGGTCCAGTGGACGGGCCGCCACATCGAGCAGCGGCCCCATGCGGTCCAGCGGCTCGCCATGCGCGTCCACAACGCGCCCCAGCAAGCCCTCGCCCAGAGGCAGGCGCAAGAGCCCTGGAACTGAACGCACTTCCTTGCGCACCACCTCTTCACCGAGCCGCGGCACAGGCATATAGGGCGCCAGCGGCACCACACTGGCACCGCTGGAGAGGCCCTGCACATCGCCGGCCGGCATGAGAAAAGCTCGCTCATTGGCAAAGCCCACCACCTCGGCCAGAACCGGCTCTTGCATTCCACTGTTCACCAGGCACTGGGAACCCACCGGCACACGAATACCCGAGGCTTCCAACACCAAGCCGGTCAGGCGCGTCAGGGTACCGCCGGTTTCCAGCGTCGTGCCTGCGGACTGGACACGCTGCCGCGCCCCATCCAGAAACTGCTGCCATTTGGCGGAGGGATCAGGGCTCATCTGCAGCCGCCTCCCATGGCAGATTCAAGCCCAGCTGACCGACAGCGCGGGCCCAACGCTTTTCCAGCGTGCCGTCGATTTGCGTGCCTGTGGACTGGATCTGGCAACCGCCGCGCGTGATGGTGGCGTCGGCCAGCAAAGTCAATGGCAGGCTGGGGTATTCCACACGCAGCACATCCTCCAGCATGTCCATGTCCAGCGGATGAAGCTTCAGAACAGTGCTCTTGCTGTCGGCAATCAGCGGTGTCAGCGCCTCGCGGATCACAGGCAGCAGCGTGTTCGGGTTGGTGGCGACTTCATGGCGCAACACCTGGCGCGCCAGTTCGCAAGCCAGCTCCAGCATGCCGCGCGCGGCCACCTGCTCGGCCGCATCCAACTGCACATGGGCTGACGCCACCAGCGCGGCCAGTTGCCGGGCTGTGTCCTGCCCCTGATTGTTCAGGAACGCGTTGACCTGCTCCTGCGCTTCCAGCATGGCCTGGCCGTGCCCCTGGGCCAGCCCCTCGGCAAACCCCTTGGCATAGCCCTCCTCTCGGAACGCCTCAGCCTGCTCTTCCTGCAAACGGGCCCGCGCCTGCTCTTCAAGCAACATGGCGGCCGCGTCCACCGCGCCGAAACGCCACTGGGCCACGGCATCGATTTCTTCGCCGGGAATGAAACGTGAGTAGTTGCTAGACATACGGCTTAAACCATGGCGTCATCGGCGCCACCGGCGATGACAATCTGCCCCTCGTCGGCCAGGCGACGCACGATTTTGAGAACTTCCTTCTGCTGTGCCTCGACCTCGGACAAGCGCATGGGGCCACGTGACTCCAGATCTTCGCGCAGTGTTTCTGCCGCCCGCGACGACATGTTGGAGAGAAATTTCTCCTTGAGCTCGGGCTGTGCGCCCTTGAGTGCCACGATGAGTGCGTCGGACGCCACTTCCTTGAGCACCATCTGGATCGCCTTGTCGTCGAGCTTGATGACGTCGTCGAACACAAACATCTTGTCCATGATCTTCTGAGCCAGTTCGGGATCGTGGCTGCGAATGGACTCGATCACGGTGCCCTCGATGACCGTGCCCATCAGGTTGATCATCTCTGCGGCCGTCTTGACGCCGCCCAGCGAAGCCTTGCGAATCTTGTCGCCGCCGGCCAGCACCTTGAACAACACCTCGTTCAGGTCCTTGAGCGCCGTCGGCTGGATACCTTCCATGGTGGCGATACGCAGCATGACTTCATTGCGCTGCCGCTCGGTCAGGTGCTTGAGCACATCGGCCGCCTGGTCGAAGTCCAGATGCACCATGATGGCGGCCACGATCTGCGGATGCTCGTTGCGCAGCAGTTCGGCCACCGACAACGGGTCCATCCACTTCAGGCTTTCGATGCCCGAGACGTCCCCGCCTTGAAGAATGCGGTCCAGCAACAGCGCCGCCTTGTCATCGCCCAACGCACGCCGCAGCACCGAACGGACATAGTCACCCGAATCGGACACCAGCAAGCTGTGCGCCGCGGCCACACTGGTGAAGCGCTCGACCACCTCATCGACTTTCTCACGCGTGATGCTCCGGGTCTTGGCAATAGCCTCACCCAGCTTCTGCACCTCTTTCGGTGACAGATGCTTGAACACCTCTGCCGCCTCCTCCTCGCCGAGAGACATCAGCAGGATGGCAGCGTTTTGCAGTCCGTCGTCTTGTGACATGGCTTTACTCGTGCATTCAGCGGTTAGGCCGCAGCCTCGCCACTAATCCAGTTCTTGACAATACTGGCCACAGCCGCCGGGTTCTCCCGCGTCAGCTTGCGCGCGTCCTCCAATGCCATTTCGCCGGCAGTGGGTACGGGCGGCTCATCCCGCTTGGGTGCGGCCAGTTGCGGCCGTTCGGGCTCTTCCGCCAGTACGGCATCGATTTGCTTGCGCGGTGTGGCGGGCCGGGTCGCCGACTTGAGCGCCGGACGGATCAGGCCGAACAGCACCAACGCGCCCAGCAATACGGTCCCCACCGGCCACGCAAGATTGCGTGCCAGCTCCTGGGTTTCAGGCTGCTTCCAGAAAGGCACCTCGGGCAAGGTGATCTTTTCCTTGGCAAATGGCGCATTCATGAGGTTCACGGAGTCACCTCGGTCCTGGTTGAAGCCGATTGTCTCACGGACCAATGCGGTCATTTTCTCCAGTTGCTGCTCCGTCAGAGGCTGGGTTGTGGTCTTGCCCTTGTCATCGGTCTGGGTCTGGTGGTTGATCACCACGGCGGCACTCAGACGTTTGACGACGCCGGAGCCGGCCTTCACCACCTTGATGGTCTTGTCCACCTCATAGTTGATGATCGACTCGCGCTTGCTGTTGCCGACGGCCGCACTGCCAGCAGCAGCGCCAGCAGGCGTGGGCGCCAGCGTCTGGGCCGGGCCGTTCACCGGGGCGGTTGAGGGGCCGGGCGGTTGATTGGTCGTGGCCCCCGGCACACCCGAAGGCGCACCGCTGCCACTGGAGTTGGTGCTTTCCACCAACTGCTGGCTGCGAATGGCGCCGGACTCTGCCGTCTGGTTGGGGCGGTGCGACTCCGAGGTCTGCTCAGTCTGGGAAAAGTCGACCTCGGCCGTCACCTGCGCCTTGACGTTCTGCCGGCCCACAACCGGCTCCAGAATATCCAGCACCCGCTGACGGTACATCTGTTCGATCTGCTGTACATACTGCAGCTGCTGCGCATCAGCGCCGCCGGCCACACCGTTGAGCCCGTCGGCCGGGGTCGAGAGCAGCTTGCCTGTCTCATCCAGCACGCTGACAGCCTCCGGCTTCATCTCCGGCACGCTGGAAGCCACCAGATGGATGATGCCGGACAGCTGATTGCGGTCCAGCGAACGACCGGCATTCAGGCTGACCAGCACCGAGGCCGATGGTTTTTGCTGTTCACGGAAAAACCCGTTCTGATTGGGCAGGGCCAGATGCACACGCGCACTCTGGACCGACGACAAGGCTTGAATTGAGCGCGTCAACTCTCCTTCCAGGCCACGCTGGAAGGTCAAACGCTCCTGGAACTGGGTCATGCCAAAGCGGTTAGCCTCCATCAACTCGAAACCCGCCACCGATCCCTTGGGCAGGCCCTGGGAAGCCAGGCGCAAACGGGTGTCATGCACCTTGTCGGCCGGCACCAGGATGGCGTTGCCGCCATCGGCATGCTTGTAAGGAATGTTCAGTTGCGACAACTGGGCAATGATGGCGCCGCCGTCCTTGTCCGCCAGATTGGCGTACAACACACGCCATTCAGCCTGCCGGCCCATGAACAGGCCGGCAATCCCGATCGCGACAAACAAGGCGATGCCCAAGGCCAGGCGCAGTTTCTGCCCCTGGTCCAAAGCCGCCAGTCGCTGAGTCAAGTTGGGGTTAACGGGAATTGCAGGAGCGATATCCATCATGTTTTCCGGTGCGGTGAGATGCAGCCTTGCATGTCAATGGCACCGATTATTCGGGCTGGACCCGAAAACATTAGGACGATAAGCCCTGGATTTCCCTGCTATTTCAAAATAATGGCGCCCACGGCAGGGCGATAGGATCGCTGCAACCCTTTTTTCCTTCGGGACAGCACCATGGACCTTCGCCTTTCACCCACCACCATGCCCGTCGCGGTGCGGCCCGGCCTCGCCTCGAAAACCGCCGCCAGTCAGGTGGCAGGGGCTGCGGACGGCGGCTTTTCCGGCGCGCTCAAGTCGGCACTGAACTCGGTGAGCCAGGCCCAGAACCAGGCATCCAGCCTGCAGCGCGAAGTGCAGATGGAGAACCCCAAGGTCAGCCTGGAAGAAACCATGGTGGCGATTCAGAAAGCCCAGATCGGCTTCCAGGCCACGCTGCACGTACGCAACCGCATGGTGCAGGCCTACACCGACATCATGAACATGCAGGTCTAAATCGAGTACAAACCCTTGTCGGGAAAGCGCCAACAGCTATAAATTCAATAGCAAATCAGTGAAGGAAGCGGGAGCCTGCAAAACGCTCCTCGAAGTGCGTCAACCACGGCTCCGCCAGATAACGAATCTGGGCATCGTTGAGCAGGATGCGTTGCATGATGCGGGTTTTTTCGCGGCGCTGCTCGGGCTGCAACTCCTCGCTTCGCGCCTTGATTCGAAGCTGCTCGATCAGCACGGCGCAGGCGCCCTCGAACCGAACCACCTGATCCCAATCCTCGGCTTTGGCCGCATCCAGCATCTTGCGACTGCTGTCCTCGATGGCGCGGTAATAATCAATCAGCATTTGCGGCATGGCCTGGCCCCTTGCAGCAGTGGGTGCGGATGCTTGCATGGTCTTATTTTCCAATTTGTTTCCAGGCATCAGCAATCGGCTCGATCAACCCTGTCACTTCCCTGATCTTGTCGATGTCATTTCTGAGATTGGCCTCGGTCAGGCAACGCACGGCATAGCTGTAGACCGTCCGCAGATTCCCCGCCACCTCGCCACCAGCATCGTCCAGGGCGGCCTTGAGGCCTTCCTCGATCAGGCGAACCGCCTTACTGAGCTGTGCGCCTTTGAGCGCCTGGTCACCACGCTCCAGCGCGGCACCCGCCAAAGACAGCGACTGGAGCAAGGCATCAAAGAGAAGGTTGACCAACTGATGTGGGCTTGCGCCATCCACAGAGGTCTCAACGCTGACTCGTTTGTAGGCAGAAGCTGCCCGGGTACTGACTGGTGTAAACATCGTGTCACTCATCAATCTTGTTGACTTATGTTAGATGTATCGGCACCAAGCGTGTGAAACTTAACCCGGAACTGAGCTTATGAACAGCCTTTATTCAATGGAATCACTTGTTCCACTGAGCCACTTGCTGGTTGATGTAGGTGTTCAACGCGCTCAGGCCGGCCATCTTGGTATCCAGCGCGCTGTACTGTGCCCGCAGCCGCTTCTCCAGCAAGGTCACCCGGTCGCCGACCTTGGCCTGGTCTTTGGAGTTGTTCTTGAGTTCGCTCTGCAAGGCGTCGGATTTGGTCGTCACCGTCCCCCCCGTCGCGAGAAGGCCATCAGCAAAGGCCTTGATCTTCAGGCCGAATCCGTCGGTGGCAGTTCCCGTGTTATCGGCCGTGAACAGCGCCGCAAGGTTGGTCGGGTCCTTCATGGCCGTATCGAGTTTGCTGCTGGACAGCGTCATCAGGCCGCCGCGCTGAATATCCAGCCCGATGTCCGCCAAGCGTGAAAAACTTGACCCCGTGCTCGAGGTGCCCAGCAATCTGCGCATGGCATTCTGCAAGCCGACGATCACGCTGTCGCCCTGCATCGTTCCGGCCGTCTTGCTGGCCTCATCGTATTTGGTCGCCTCGGTCAGGGTCTTGCTCAGGCTGTTGTAGGAAGCCACGAAATCCTGAATGTTCTTCTTGATCGTGGCCGTGTCGTTGGCCACCGTCACCGTCACCGGCGCGGTCGTGACCGCTGCAAAATTCAGCGTCAGGCCAGGAACCGCATCGGCCAGTGTGTTGTTGGCCGATTGCACGGCAATGCCGTTGATGGTCGCCTTGGTGTTCAGGCCTTTCTGATAGGTGTTCGCCGCCATGCCAAACGAGCCGTTGGCCGGGTCGAAAGCCAAGCGGGACAAACCGGCGCTGTCGGCATTGTTGCCGTCACTGTCCCCCGTCGCCTGAATACGAAAGCCGGTGGCTTCACCCGTGCTGTTGGAGCGCATCAACAAGCGCTCGCCCGAGGCGTCCCGCAGAACCGTGGCCGTGACACCTGCCGACGCGGCATTGATCTTGGTCGCGATTTTTGTAAGTGTGTCCTCGCCTGCGCCAATCGTCACGCTGATGGTAGAGGCTGAACCCGCCGTAAAAGCCGGTGTCCCGGAATAGTTCCAGGTCCCGATGTCGATATTGAGGGTGCCGGTGCCGATCGCCGAATCCACGGTCACCGCATTGGATGCCGTCGACTGCGCCGCGGCCATCTGCTGGACTTCAACGCTGAACGCCGTGGCTGACGCAGCACCCGACACGCTGCCGGTGACTGCGCTCTCATTGGAGGACTTGACCGTGACACCGGTCCAGGAGCTCGCCTTTGCCAAGGTGCTCGCCGACGCGGACAAGGCGGCGACCTGCGACTTGATCTGGCCGACCACGGACACCTGCGTCTGGATCTGGCTCGCCTTGCTGATCAGCTTGCTCAACGGCTGCTGCTCCAGCGCCGTCATCTTGCTGATGATGCTTTCAACATCAATGCCACTGCCTATACCGATCGATGAGATTGACATACTTTCCTCCTGGCTCCTGGCCCAGACGCGCTTGCCTATGCTGGCCGCTGGCTGAACCTGCTCAGTCCCTTAACGACCAAGGGCGGCGACAGTCAAAACCGTCGCCGCCTTGAAAACCATCCCAGTCTAGCCAGATCTGGGTGGTTTAATCGCCAGAAAAGCTTACCTCAACAGGGCCAATACACCTTGCGGCAGCTGGTTGGCCTGGGCCACCATCGCCGTACCAGCCTGTTGCAGGATCTGGGTACGCGACAGGTTGGAGGTTTCCGTGGCGAAGTCAGCGTCCATGATGCGGCCACGCGAAGCGTTGGTGTTTTCCACCATGATGCCGATGTTACCGACAGCGCTCTCGAAACGACTCTGGACAGCGCCCAGCTTAGCGCGAGCGCTATTCACCTGGTCAATCGCCGAGTCCAGCTTCTTCAGCGACAGCCAGGCATTGCCCTGGGTGCTGACCGACAGCGTGTCGATGCCGGTGGCGGTCGTTGCAGCCAGCGTGCTGGCGGAAACGCCGGTGGTGGTGGCCGTGAAGCCCACCAGGCTCACCGAAGCGGCTGCACCCGAGGTGTCCAGGGTGGACGAATAGAGTTCCACGTCGAAAGTACCGCTGGAGTTCTTGGTCAGGTAAGCGGTCACGCCGGTATCAGCCGTCTTGGCGTTGATGGCTTCCACCACTTGACCCAGACGCTCGTCGCCCGTGGTAGCGGCACTGATAGCGCCGAGTTGGTAGCTGGAGCCGCCCGACACGGAAATGCTCAGCGTACCGGTGGCAATGGCGGTCAGGGTCGTGATCGACGAGGCCGAGATACCAGCATTGGCGGTATTGGAGGCGTAATCGATATCAGCCAGGCCGCTGGCCTTGGCGTTGGTCAGCGAACCGACGGTGATGTTGTCACCAGAGTTGGCACCGACCTGGAACACGGCACCAGCGAAAGAGCCGTCCAGAATCTTCTGGTTGTTGAAGGTGGTGGTCTTGCCGACGCGGTCGATTTCATCGGCCAGCTGCTTCACTTCAGCCTGGAGGGCGGTACGGTCAGCCGAGCTGTTGGTACCGTTGGCGGACTGCACAGCCAGTTCACGCATACGTTGCAGCATGTCGCCGACTTTACCCAGCGCGCCTTCAGCGGTCTGAGCCAGCGAGATGCCGTCGTTGGCGTTACGTGCGGCGACGTTCAGGCCCTTGGACTGCACGCTCATGCGCTCGGCAATCGCCAAGCCGGCAGCGTCGTCTTTGGCGCTGTTAACGCGCATACCTGAGGACAGGCGCTGCATGGAGGTAGCCAGCGAGCTGGCGGACGCCTGCAGATTGCGCTGGGCGTTCAACGAAGGGATGTTCGTGTTGATACTAGGCATTTCAATACTCCTGAAAGGAAGGTGTCAATTGACGAACCTTTTTGAAGGCCCGTTGCAAGTGTTTTCGGGTGGTTTTCAGGAAACTTTAGGACTGAATCGTCTGGCTTTACCCATATTGGCAGCCATCCCTACCGCCTTGAAGGCAGTCATATCGGCAGATATGCCGGGTTTTTTACCCTTTTATTCCGGCAACGCCCTATGGCATCCATCCGCACAATTCCCAAACCGCCAAAACCGTCAGCGCGTCGTGCTGACTTCAAAAACCGGCACTGGCCACTTTCTTACGTAAAGGAGCTCCGAAATGGCTGCTACGATTAATACGAATATTGCGTCGCTCAACGCCCAGCGCAATCTGTCCTCGTCGGCCAGTTCGCTGGCCATCTCCATGCAGCGCCTGTCTTCGGGCATGCGCGTTAACAGCGCCAAAGACGACGCTGCCGGCTTGGCAATTGCCGAGCGCATGAACACCCAGGTCAAAGGCCTGACGGTGGCGGCGCGCAATGCCAACGACGGCATCTCGCTGGCTCAGACCGCTGAAGGCGCCCTGGGCAAGCTCGGCGACATGCTGCAACGTATGCGTGAACTGGCCGTGCAGGCTGGCAACTCCACCAACAGCGCGGCCGACCGTACCGCCCTGCAGGCTGAAGTCTCCCAATTGCGCGACGAAATCGACCGCGTCTCCAAACAAACCACCTTCAACAACCAGAAGATTCTGGACGGCTCTTTCGCTGGTGCCGTGTTCCAGATCGGCGCCAATTCGGGTGACACGGTGTCCGTGGGCGCCCTGACCAACGCCACCGCGCAAGGCCTGTCCAAAATCGACTACGCCTCCAATGCCAGCACCAACACCGGCATCGCCGCCTCGGCCATCACGACCCTGACCGCCATTGCGACCGGCACCCTGAGCATCTCGATTACCGGCGGCATCTCGTACGACCTGGGCGCCATCAATGCGGCCACCACGGGCGACGAACGGATGGGCCAGGTCGTCGAAGCGATCAACCGCAAGACACCCGACACCGGAGTGACCGCTTACCTGAGCAAGGCCAGCGACGGCAGCTATTCCGTTGAACTCTATTCTTCGGCCATGAACACCTCGGGAACCGCCGCCGTGGCCAGCCTGGCAGGCTTCACCACGGCCACCACGGGCGTGGCCGCCACGACGCTGGCCGCGACCAGCGCCACCGGCGTTGACACCCTGTCGGTCAGCACCCAGGGCAATGCCTGGCTGGCACTGAAGAAGGTCGACTCGGCCATTGACCAGATCAACACCTCGCGTGCCATGCTGGGCGCGATGCAGAGCCGCTTCGAGAGCGCCATCTCCAACATCGACATTCAGGTCGAGAACCTGTCCGCTTCGCGTGGTCGCATCGTCGATGCAGACTTTGCCAAGGAAACCGCCAACCTGTCGCGCACCCAGATCCTGCAGCAGGCTGGTATGGCCATGGTGGCACAGGCCAACCAACTGCCGCAAGGCGTGCTGGCCCTGCTGAAGGGCTAAATCGCCCCGGTCCTGTCCAGAGGACGCATTGGTGAGGGATCATCAATGCGTCCTTTTTACATTCAGCTCATGCTTGTCTTCGGCAAAGGCGCGCCCACGTCGCCGTGCAGCGCCGCTGTCAACTATCATCCCAGCTCAACCTGACCGGAGTGATCATGCGTCAAGGCCCCTTGCTCAGCGAAGCCCAGGTCGCGGAATTCAAACGCAATGGCGTTCTGATCCTGCGCAATTTCTACGACTTGGAGCGCGACATTGCTCCAATCCAGCAGGCCATTTATGACCTGATCGGGCTGTTGATCGCCAAATACCGCCTGCCCATCAGCCGCCCGGCCTTCTCACCGGCCACGTTTGATGCCGGTTACCAACAGCTGATCGCCCTGAACCGCGCTTATGGCGCCGAAATCTACGATGCCGTCAAACAGATTCCGGCCTTCGTGCGGCTGGTCGCGCATCCGCTGCACGACCAGTTGTTTGCCGAACTGCGCCCCGGGTCGTTCCCGGCCGTTGCGGCCGGTGGCTACGGCATCCGCATCGACAACCCGAACGAAGACCGATTCCGGGCCAACTGGCACCAGGAATACCCGGCGCAGCTGCGCAGCCTCGATGGCTTGGTCTACTGGAGTCCGCTGGTGCCGGTGACCGAGGACATGGGCCCCGTGGAGTTCTGCCCTGGCTCGCAGGTCGAAGGGGCGGTACCGGTCCACACCCGCGATCCGAACAACCCGGAAAAAACCGGCGCCTATTCCCTGACACTCCAGGGCGAAGAGGCGTTGCTGCGCAAATACCCCCATGTCAGCCCCCTGACATCGCCTGGCGACCTGGTCGCCATCGATTTTCTCGTGCTGCATGCCTCCGGCCACAACCGCAGCCAGCGCTCGCGCTGGACCATGCAGCTGCGCTACTTCAACTTCCTTGAACCCACCGGCCAATCCCACGGCTGGCGCGGCTCGTATGCCGCCGGGGTCGATTTCCGCACCATCCACCCGGAACTGTGTGCCGACTAGGAGACGATGATCTTGAATTGCAATCTGTGCGGCACACCGCTCGCCGACAAGCTCTACGACTCGGGCAACGCCAAATCCCTGACCTCGCTGTGCACGGCACATGAAGGCCGGACGCAGGTCTATGTCTGCCAGGGCTGCGCCCATGTGCAGAGCGTCGCCATGGACAACATCGACGCCTACTACGACGACAGCTACGACATCCTGGTCGACAGCGAGGAAGAAGACCAGATCTATGAAGTCGTTTCTGGCCAGAAGGTCTACCGCACGGAGCACCAGGTCCGCGTCCTGCGCGACAAGATCGCGCTGTCAGCGGGCATGAAGATCCTTGATTACGGTTGCGCCAAAAGCGCCACTATGCGCACGCTGGCCGGCCTGACGCCCGGGCTGGAAGTCCACCTGTTCGATGTCAGCGACCGCTATCGCCCGTTCTGGGACAAGTTCATTCCCCAAGAGCGCGGCGCCACCTATGAAACGCCTCCCGCCTGGAACGGCCGTTTCGATGCCGTCACCTCGTTCTTCTCGCTGGAACACATGGCACAGCCGCAAGACGCGCTGCGCAAGATTGCGACCCTGCTCAAGCCCGGCGGCATCTTCTACGGCATCGTGCCGAATGTCTTTGCCAACACGGCCGACCTGATCGTCGTCGACCATGTCAACCATTTCACGCCACCATCGCTGGCCTATTTGCTGCGTGCCAACGGTTTCGAGGTTGTGGAAATCAGCGACAACGCCCATCGCGGCGCGCTGGTGTTCCTGGCCCGCAAGCGGGAAACCGCGGCCGGCACAGACCTGCCGGCTCCGACGGAAGTCCAGCAGGTGGCCAAGGCGGCCCGCGACATTGCCCATTTCTGGCAAATGGCCGGCAGCCGGGTCCGCGACTTCGAACAATCCCTCGGTGCCGAGGAACCCCTGGCCCTTTATGGTGCCGGCTTTTATGGCGCCTTCATCACCTCATGGCTGCAGCAGCCTGAGCGGGTCCGCTGCGTGGTGGACCAGAACCCTTTCCTGCAGGGGCGCAAGATCCATGGCGTGCCGGTCATCGCGCCGGCTGATCTGCCCGCAGACATTCATGTGATGCTGGTCGGCCTGAACCCGGCCCACGCGCGGCAGGTGATCGGCGACATCCCGGCCTTCAACCATCGGTCACTGAACTGTTTTTACCTGTGAGGCCCGGCATGCTGATCGGCAACAAAGTGGTTTTACGCGCCTGGGAGCCAGCGGACCTGCCTGCGCTCCAGGCCTTGCGCAACGACTTTCCGTTGCAGCGCCAATTGATGGCGCAGCCCAAGGGCAGCTCGCTGGAGCAGGTCCGCGCCTGGCTGAATGCGCGCGCCCAGGCCGCTGACGCCGTGTTTTTCATCATTGCCGACAAAACCAGCAACCAGCCTCTGGGTTATGTTCAGTTGCTGGATCTCAACCTGCTGCATGGCACGGGCCGGCTGGGCATCTGCATCGGGCCCCAGGCCCAGGGCCAGGGCTGCGGTGGCGAGACACTGAACCTTCTGGCCGACTATGTGCGCGAGGTGTTTGGCCTGCGCAAGATCCTGCTGGAGGTATTGGCCGACAACCAGGGCGCGATCCGCCTCTACCTGCGCCACGGCTACCGCGAAGTGGGGCGCTGGCTGCAGCACTTCCACACCGGCAACGGCTACGCCGACGTCGTCATCATGGAAAAGCTGCTGACAGCATGAAAGTGGTCATCTCCCAGCCGATGTTCTTCCCCTGGGTCGGGATGTTCGAGCAGATCCGGCTGGCGGATGTCTACGTCCATTACGGCGACGTGCAGTTTTCCAAGGGCAGCTTCACCAACCGCGTGCAGATCAAGACGGCGCAAGGTATCAAATGGCTCACCGTGCCGCTGCAGCAGGTGTCGCTCGGGCAGTCGATCGACGAGGTCCGCCTCGACACCCGGACCGACTGGCGGCGCCAGCATTTGGACCAACTCAAGCAGGCCTATGCCGCCGCCCCCTACCGCAAGGACATGCTGGCGCTGGTGGATTCGGTCTATACACAGTCGCATGCCTCCATCGGCCACTTGAGCCGGCATTCCATGGAAGCGTGCTGCCGCTATTACGGGCTTGATGCAGGCCGCCGCTTCGTCGAAGTGGAGCAATTGGGCATTGCCGGCGCCAGCAGCCAGCGGGTCCGGGACATCGTTCAGGCGGTGGGCGGTACCCGCTACATCACTGGCCACGGCGCGCGCAACTACCTGGACCATCAGCTGTTCGAAGACGCCGGCATCCGGGTCGAGTACATGGACTACGAAAAACGGCCCTACCCGCAACTGCATGGCGAATTCACGCCTTATGTATCGTTGCTGGACCTGATCGCCAACACGGGCCCGGCAGGAATTGAGTGCATCTGTTCAGGAACCAGCTACTGGAAGGACTTTTTGAAAAATGAATGAAATCGAAAAATTCAAGGAAGAGGTTCGCGCCAACATCCGCGGCCTGATGGACGACCACGACGTGCAGGCGCTGTCGCGCATCTGGGTGCGCGAGATCGCGCGCCACAAATACGCCTACAACTTCTCATGGATGGGCCGCCCCATCATCCAGTTCCCGCAGGACATGTTGGCGATGCAGGAGATCATCTGGGCCACCAAGCCGGACCTGATCATCGAGACCGGCATCGCCCATGGCGGCTCGCTGATCTACTACGCCTCGCTGATGGAAATGATGCAGCTCGACGGCTACGTGCTGGGCATCGACATCGATATCCGGGCCCACAACCGGGCTGAGATCGAAGCCCACCCGATGCACAAACGCATCCAGATGATCCAGGGTTCCTCGATTGCCGCGGAGACCGTGGCACAAGTGGCCCAACACGCCAAGGGCAAGAAGAGCGTGCTGGTCATCCTCGACTCCAACCACACGCACGAGCATGTACAGCAGGAGCTCAAGCACTACGCGCCCTTCGTGACGAAGGACAACTACCTGGTGGTGTTTGACACCCTGGTGGAAGACATGCCGGATGACCTGATCCAGGACCGCCCCTGGGGCAAGGGCAACAACCCGAAAACGGCGGTGCGCGAGTTCCTGAAGACGAATGATCAGTTCGAGATCGACAAGGCCATCGAGGCCAAGATCCTGATCACCGTCGCACCGGACGGTTATCTGAAGCGCGTGCGCTGAACACGGACCAGCCCGCGAGCGGGCTGGTGCTGCGCCTCTTAACTGGCGCGGGTCGCGAGCTGCCGTACGACCGCTGTCACGCGCTCGATCTCCGGCGCCGTCATGTCGTGGTAACTCGGCAGGTTGATGGCGCGTCCCGGAATGGACCAGGCCAGCTTGTTCTGCGGACAGTCGTCGAACATCGGCAGGCTCGACAAGGGGTGAAAGAACACCCGCGCATCGACATTCTCCGCCGCGAACGCCTGTTGCAAGGCCTCGCGCGTCACCCCGGTTTCGGCATCGAACACCACCGTCGGCATCCAGGCGCCATTGACCGTGCCGGGCGGTTCCGGATTGAGGTGTACGCCGGGCAGTCCCTGCAGCCCTTGCCGGTAGGTCTGGAAAATCTCGCGCTTGCGCGCAATCAGCGCATCGATGCGCTCGACCTGCGCGCAACCGATGGCCGCCTGCAGATTCGACATCTTGTACTTGTAGCCCACCACATCGGGCCAGAACTGCTTGGTCTGGCCGCGCGCACGGCCGTGGTTAGACAAGGTCAGCACACGCTCGTACAGCGCCGGATCCTGCGTCACGAACATGCCACCCTCGCCCGTGGTCAGGGTCTTGGTGCCGTGGAAGGAAAAGCTGCCGAACACGCCCATGCTGCCGGCGCGCCGGCCCTGGTGTTGCGAGCCGATGGCCTCAGCCGCGTCCTCGATCACGGGAATGCCGTGGCGACGCCCCAGGTCCAACAGGGCGTCCATGTCGCACAGATTGCCGTACAGGTGCACCGCCAGGATAGCCTTGGTGCGCGGCGTGATGGCCGCCTCGGCCGCGGTTGGATCGATGCACCAGCTATCGGGCCGAATGTCAACGAACACCGGACGCGCGCCCAGGTGCACGATGGGGGCCGCCGAGGCGATCCAGTTGGTGTCGGCCATGATGACCTCGTCGCCAGGACCGATGCCCAGCGCCGCCATGCCCATGTGCAGCGCTCCAGTGCAACTGGAGGTGGCGATCGCATGCGCCACGCCCAGATGGGTGGCGAACTGCTGCTCGAAGCGGTTGATGTACTCATAGCAGCGTTCACCCCAGCCGTTTTGCGCCGCGTCGGTGGCGTAAGCCACTTCGCGCTCGGTGATAGAGGGCTTGGTGTAGAGGATGCGCGGTTTCATAGCACTTGCAGCTTGGGGACGGCGGTCACGAACTGGCCACCCCACTCGCGGATATAGGCCAACTGGCTGGTGATTTCCTCACGCAGGTTCCACGGCAGGATCAGCACGCGGTCCGGCCGGTCGGCCTTGAGGTGGGCCTCGTTGACGATCGGAATGCGGCTGCCGGGCATGCAGTGCGCCTGCTTGGCGGGGTTCAGGTCCACCACGTAGGGCAGCAGGTCGGAGCGCACGCCGGCGAAATTCAGCAGCGTGTTGCCCTTGGCGGCCGCGCCGTAGGCCGCCACCTTAAGACCGTCACGCTGCGCTTGCAACAAAAATGATAGCAACTCGCGCTTGATTCGTAAGGCTTCAGCCTGGAAATTGGCATAAAACTTCGGGGCATTCATGCCCGCCGCCTGCTCGATGGCCAGCAGTTCTGTCACGGCGGACGACGGCGCATGCGGGCCACCCTGGCGCTGGGCGTAGACGCGCAGGCTGCCGCCGTGGGTCGGCAGCTGCTCCACATCGATCACCTGCAGCCCATTGGCCGCAAAGATGCGCTGCACGCTGCCGAGCGACAGGTAGGAATAGTGCTCGTGGTAGGCGGTGTCGAACTGGCACTCGCGCACCATGCTCAACAGGTGCGGAAACTCGAAGGTGGCCACGCCGGTCGGCTTGAGCAGGATGGCAAAACCGGCCACGAAGTCGTTGATGTCGGGCACATGGGCCAGCACGTTGTTGGCCGCCATCAGGTCGGCCTGCCGCCCCTGCGCTGCCAGCTCGCGCGCCAGCTCGACGCCGAAGAAGCGCTCGACGATCTCGATGCCCTTGGCACGTGCCGCCTGCGCCGTGCTGGTGGTGGGTTCGATGCCATAACAAGGCACACCGGCCTGCTGCACGTATTGCAGGAGGTAACCGTCGTTGGCCGCCACCTCCACCACGCAACTCTGCGGCCCCAGGCCAAAGCGCTGCTGCATGGCTTGCACATAGGCCTGCGCATGACGCAGCCAGGAACTGGAGAAGGAACTGAAATAGGCGTAGTCGGCACTGAACAGCGCTTCTCGACCGGCATGGTCTTCCGTCTGCACCAGCCAGCACTGATCACACACCAGCAGACGCAGCGGGTACCAGACCTCAGGGGCATTCAGTGCCGCCGGCGTCAGGTAGGCATTGGACGGCGGCGCACTGCCCAGGTCGAGAAACGATCGGTGCAATTCCGATCCGCAATGGCGGCACTTCACAGTCGGACTCCTTCAAAGTCTGCAGCAATCATGGGGTGACCGGCATCGCGTGGCGACAGTCCCTGCACCGGCTGCGGCCAGGCAATGCCCAGACGCGCATCCTGCGGGTTCAGGCCCGCCTCGGCCTGCGGCACGTAGGCGCTGGAATGGCAATACAAGAGCTCGACATCATCGCTCATGGCCTGGAAGCCGTGGGCAAAACCCTTCGGAATCAGCAGGGCACGGCCATTGTCGGCCGACAACAACTCGGCATGCCAGCGCAGAAAAGTCGGCGAGCCCAAGCGCAGGTCGACCGCCACGTCCCACACCGCGCCGCGCAGACAGCTCACAAGTTTGATCTCGGCATGCGGCGGCTTCTGGTAATGAAGGCCGCGCACTGTGCCGGCCTGCCGTGTACAGGTATGGTTGATCTGGGCCACCGAGCCGTACCAGCCGGCGGCATGCAGCTCGTCGGCACAGAACAGACGGCTCAGAAAACCCCGTTCGTCCCGCAGCACTTGCCGCTGCACCCGCTTGAGGCCGATCAGCGGTGTGTCGGTGATGAGAAAACGGCTCATGTGTTGGCCGCCTCATAGTCCGCCAACTCGCCCAGGCACAAGGTGCGCGCATCAGCGCCTGCCTGGTGTTGGCGGTACCAAGTCATGGTGCGGGCGACGGATTCGGACAAACCCCAGCGCGACTGCACACCCAAGACCTGACGCGCCTTGGCCACTTCCAGCGCCAGCCAACCCGCCTCGTGCGGTCCCTCGCTGCCATCGCCCCAGCTGACCTCGCCAGCCCCCCAGGTCTGGCGCGCCTGCTCCACCACGGTACGCACCGTGGCGGCCTCAGCTGTCGCCGGACCGAAGTTATAGGCTCCCGCATCCTGCGGTTTGTGCCAGAGATGCTCGGCCAGCCGCAAGTAGGCAGCCAATGGCTCCAGCACATGCTGCCAGGGGCGGATGGCTTCAGGGCGACGAATCTCCAGCGGCCGGCCAGCCTGCCAGGCACGCACCGCGTCGGGCAACAGCCGGTCGGCCGACCAGTCACCACCACCGATGACATTGCCGGCCCGGGCCGTGGCCACGGCCACCTGCCGCTCGCTCAAGAAGGAAGCGGCATAGCTGGCCGTCACCAGTTCAGCGGCAGCCTTGCTGGCGCTGTAGGGATCATGGCCACCCAACGCATCGCCCTCACGGTAGGGGTAGACCCATTCGCGGTTCTGGTACACCTTGTCGGTCGTCACCACCACCACCGAGCGCACACCATCGACCTGACGCAACGCCTCAAGCAGATGGACTGTGCCCATGATGTTGGTGGCAAAGGTCTCGACCGGCTCACGGTAGCTCTGGCGCACCAGCGCCTGAGCCGCCAGATGCAGCACAACCTCAGGCCTTGCTTGCCGCACGCGCTCCGCCAGCAAAACAGCATCGCGCAAATCCACCGTCTGGCTGTCCACCAAGTCGCCGATACCGGCGGCCTGGAACAGGCTGGGTTCGGTCGCCGGCGGCAAGGCCAACCCGGTCACCAGCGCACCCAGTCGTTGCAACCACAGGGCCAGCCAGGCACCCTTGAAGCCGGTGTGCCCGGTCAGCAGCACACGCTTGCCGCGCCAGAAGGACGGATCAGGCAGAAAAGGCGTGGAGGCCACCGGCATCACCACATCTTCCAGGGCGCACGGCCCGATTGCCAGAGGTCTTCCAGCATGTTCTTTTCCCGCAGCGTGTCCATGGGCTGCCAGAAGCCCTGGTGTTCATAGGCCATCAGCTGGCCGTCCGCGGCGAGGCTGGTCAAGGGCTCACCTTCCCAGCTGGTGGGGTCGCCGGAAATGCGTTCGATGCAGCGCGGCGACAGCACGAAGAAGCCGCCATTGATCAGCCCGCCATCACCGCGCGGTTTCTCCGTGAAGCCGTTCACCTGGGTGCCCGCAATCTGCAGCGCGCCATAACGGCCCGGCGGCTGCACGGCCGTGACCGTGGCCAGCTTGCCATGCGCCTTGTGGAAACGGATCGCCTCCGCGATGTTCACATCGGCCACGCCGTCGCCATAGGTGAAGCAGAAAGCATCTTCCTGGGCGACATACTCGGCCACGCGCCGCAGGCGGCCGCCGGTCATGGTGTTTTCGCCGGTGTCCACCACCGTCACACGCCATGGCTCGGCATGCTTGCGATGCACTTCCATCAGGTTGTTGCCCATGTCAAAGGTGATGTCCGACATGTGCAGGAAGTAGTTGGCAAAGTACTCCTTGATCACATAGCCACGGTAGCCGCAGCAGATCACGAAGTCGTTCACGCCATGCGCGCTGTACATCTTCATGATGTGCCAGAGAATCGGCTTGCCGCCGATCTCGACCATCGGCTTGGGCTTCAGATGGGTTTCTTCGGAAATCCGGGTGCCCAACCCCCCCGCCAGAATCACGGCTTTCATTGCTTCTGTGCCTCCCACTGCTGGAACATGAGCTGATAGGCCTGCTCGGCCCGGCGGGCAAAGGCCGCCTCATCCATCACCACGCTGGCCTGCATCTGCGGGCGCAGACCGGCGCGGATCTCGGCCAGCTTCGCCCGGTCCGCTGCCAGCGAGACCGCCTTCTCGACGTATTCTTCTTCGCTCTGCGCAATCCATTCCTCATGGCCCACGCCGTGCAGGATCGAGCTGCCCAGCCGCCCCACGCTCGGACGCCCCGCCAGCGTGATGTACGGCACGCCCATGTACAGGCTCTCGAACAATGTCGTGCCCGAGTTGTGCGGGAAGCAGTCCAGTCCGATGTCCATGCCGCGCAGCACGTCCCACGGTGGGCTGTGGAATCCAATCTCCAGCCGGTCGCGCGTCACGCCGTGCTCCTCGAACTTCTGGATCAGCGCCTCGCGCACACCTTCGTCCTTGTAGGAACTGCTGTCGACCACCAGGCGCGCGCCCGGCACGCGTTTGAGGATCTCTGCCCACACCCGCACGGTGCGGTGGTTGATGCGGATGGCGCGCGTCAAGGTGCCAAAAGTCACATGGCCGCGCTGCAACGCCGGCAGGGCACTGACTTCACCCATGTTCAGCGCCGGCCGGTACGCGTACGAGCCGTTCGGCACACGCCAGGGCGTCTCGGCAAACAGGTGCTCGCTGCCCACCGGGGCGGCAGGCTCGTCGGTCAGGAAGTAGTCGATCGCCTTCAGGCCTGTGGTGTAGCCAAACCCCAGCCAGCTCACCGACACCGGCGCAGGCTTGCGCGCAAACGCGCCAAGACGGCAACCCGCGGTATGGCCGGCCAGGTCCACCAGGACGTCGATGCCATCGGCGCGGATGCGCTCGGCCAGCGCCTCGTCGCTCATGCCTCGCGTAGCCACCCAGTGATCGACATAACTCTTGTAGCGTTGCGTCACCTGGTCTTCGCGTGCCAAATCCGCATAGGCAAAGACTTCAACAACCGAGCGGTCGTGCTGCGACAGCAAGGGCTCCATGAAGAAGCGGCAGGAATGATTGCAGAAATCGGGCGAGACGTAGCCCACCCGCAGCCGGCGCCCGGCACTCGGCTCGTTGTCATGCGCCCGCCACAGCCCGCGCAGCGGCGCACCGAAGCGGCGGTCGTACTCTTCATACGAAGCGTAGATCTCCTCCGCGCTGAGATCGGGGTGGTAGTTGAGCACAAACAGGTAGTTGCCATACTCGCCCCGATGCTCGGGCATGAGCTCGAGCGACTTGCGATACCAGTGGATGGATTCCGCCTGTTGTCCCTGCAGCTGCAAGCTGCGCGCGAGCGTGCTCATGCCCACCGGATTCTTCGGATCGATCTCCAGCATCTTGCGAACGTGTTGCTCGGCCTCCACCATGTGGCCAGCGTCCTGCAAGACCAGCGACAGGTTGTTCAGCGCCTCAATCAGGTCCGGCTTGATCGCCAGCGCCTGGCGGTAAGCGTCCGCAGCCTCTTGCGGCCGACCAAGTTCGCTCATGCCCAGCGCGAGCTGGAAGTAGAAGTCATGGTCCTCAGCCTTGTTCTTCAGGGCATTGCGGTAGGCCGCTTCGGCCTCCTGCACGCGCCCCTGCTTGAGGAGCACCTTGCCCAGCCCCCGGGAAGCTTCCGCCATGTCCGGCAAGGCCTGCAGGGCACGCCGCCAGTGGGTTTCTTCCTCGACGAGGTTGCCCTCTTCTGCCAGCAGCAAGCCCAGATTCTGATACGCCTCGGCAAAGGCCGGCTTCACCTGCAGCGCCTTCTTGTAGAAAGACGCCGCCTCCGGCAATTGGCGTTGCCGCCACAGCACATTGCCCAGGTTGTTCAACACCTCGAAGTCTTCAGGCGCATATTGGAACAGCTGTTTGTAGCAGCGCGCGGCCTCTTGCCAGAAACCCAGCTTCTCGTAGCTCAAGCCCAGGTTGAACAGCGCCTCCATGTCATCGGACAGCAACGCCACCGCGCGTTCCTTGGCCTGCAGTGCCCCTTTCAGATCGCCCAGCTTTTGACGGAACGCGCCGAGCAGCTTCCAGCTGTAGCCGTGTGATGGGTAACTTTGCGTGAAGGTCAGCGCCTGGAGTTCTCCGGCCTTGTAGTCACCTGCCTGGAACAAGGTCACCAGCTGCTGCATCTCATCCGGCGACGGACTGACCGCCTGGCGCGCCGGTGTTGCGTCGCTCCATTGCTGGAACATGAGCTGATAGGCCTGCTCGGCCCGGCGGGCAAAGGCCGCCTCATCCATCACCACGCTGGCCTGCATCTGCGGGCGCAGACCGGCGCGGATCTCGGCCAGCTTCGCCCGGTCCGCTGCCAGCGAGACCGCCTTCTCGACGTATTCTTCTTCGCTCTGCGCAATCCATTCCTCATGGCCCACGCCGTGCAGGATCGAGCTGCCCAGCCGCCCCACGCTCGGACGCCCCGCCAGCGTGATGTACGGCACGCCCATGTACAGGCTCTCGAACAATGTCGTGCCCGAGTTGTGCGGGAAGCAGTCCAGTCCGATGTCCATGCCGCGCAGCACGTCCCACGGTGGGCTGTGGAATCCAATCTCCAGCCGGTCGCGCGTCACGCCGTGCTCCTCGAACTTCTGGATCAGCGCCTCGCGCACACCTTCGTCCTTGTAGGAACTGCTGTCGACCACCAGGCGCGCGCCCGGCACGCGTTTGAGGATCTCTGCCCACACCCGCACGGTGCGGTGGTTGATGCGGATGGCGCGCGTCAAGGTGCCAAAAGTCACATGGCCGCGCTGCAACGCCGGCAGGGCACTGACTTCACCCATGTTCAGCGCCGGCCGGTACGCGTACGAGCCGTTCGGCACACGCCAGGGCGTCTCGGCAAACAGGTGCTCGCTGCCCACCGGGGCGGCAGGCTCGTCGGTCAGGAAGTAGTCGATCGCCTTCAGGCCTGTGGTGTAGCCAAACCCCAGCCAGCTCACCGACACCGGCGCAGGCTTGCGCGCAAACGCGCCAAGACGGTTGCCGGTTGAATGCCCGGCCACATCCACCAGGACGTCGATGCCATCGGCGCGGATGCGCTCGACCAGCGCCTCGTCGCTCATGCCGTTGGTCAACACCCAGTGATCCACATAACTCTTGTAGCGTTGCGTCACCTGGTCTTCGCGCGCCAGGGTCGCATAGGCGAAGACTTCGACGACCGAGCGGTCGTGCTGCGACAGCAAGGGCTCCATGAAGTTCTGCGTCGAGTGAGCGCGGAAATCCGGCGACACATACCCCACCTTGAGACGGCGCTTGCCAGCAGGCGGGTTGGTATGGGGGCGCCACTGGGCTCTCACCGGCAGCCCGAAGCGCCGGTCAAACTCGGCATACCCCTCATAAACAGCCTCGGCACTGAGATCCGGGTGGTAATTCAGGGTAAACAGGTAATTCGAGAAATCGATCCGGTTGTCGGGCTGAAGCTCCAAGGCCTTCTTGAAATAGGCCAAGGAACGGTCAATCTCACCCAGGCGCTGGTAAGTGATGCCAAGATTATTGAAAGCCTCCGGGTAGTTGGGCTTGAGCTTCAAGGCGCGATTCAGGGCATCCAGCCCGGCCTGAAACTCACCGACTTCCTGCAGCAGGTGCCCCAGGTTGCAATGCACCTCCGGATCCAGCGGCAACAGCTGCGCCGACTTGCGCTTGGCGATTAACGCCTCGTCCAGCTTGCCCTGCGTATGCAGCATGACCCCCAGCGACTTCCAGGCAAAACCGGAATCAGGGTATTGGGCAATCAATTCGCGGGCTCGCGCCTCACCGGCCACCCAGTTGCGCTGGCGGAACAGCTGGATCAGCGCAACCTGGTCCGCTTCAGAAACTTCCTGTGCGCGTCTGACCTTGAGCTTCTTCTCGGGTTTCGGCCGCGCACCCGCTGCGGTTGCTGCCACCTGTGGCGGCTCGGCGTCCGCCTTCGGTGCCGCAACGGTCAGTGATGTGGCTGGTATCTCTTGCGGTGCGTCGGCCAGACGCTCAGCCAAGGCATTGACCATGGCCATCTGCACCCCCATCGACTGGGCGATCGGCAGCAGGCTTTTGGCCAGTTCTTTCTGGTCGGCCCGAATCAGGGCGTCGATATAACTGAACCAGTATTGCGCCCGAGCCGAATCGATATTGAGTGCCGCCTCAAAGTAGGGCAGGGCATCCACGGGCCTGAGCAACTGGATCGCCAGCAGCACCCCCAGGTTGTGGTTGGCGTCCGCATGGCCTGGCTCCAACGCCAGGACGGCACGGTACAACGCCTCAGCCTCATCGAACTTCCAGGATTGGTGGCAAGCCATCGCCTGCTCCAACAGCTCATCAACGGACGGCTCTCCCTGGGAGGTTGGATCAGTGATGTCTGTCATGTCGCAGCTGTCGATTGGCATGGAAGAGGTGGCCTGAAATGTACGCCATGAAGAATAGCGGCGCCACCCCGCCACAAACGGATGAATAGCACCTGATTCCACTCTCATTTCCCCAACCCGGCCGGACGCCGTGTAGGAATTCCCCCTACAAGCCACCTCCCTCACTTCCCACGCCAAGGGTAGCCAGTCGCCGATTCAAGTTTCTTGGGCGATCGACAGAATCAGGTCCATCGCCTCACGGGGCCCGCCCACATGAAGGAGCTGAACATGACCGACGAACAACTGACCGCTGAAATCCGCGAAGCCAATCTGACTTACCTGATGCTGGCGCAAAGCCTGATTCGCAAGGACAAAGCCGAAGCGCTGTTCCGTCTGGGCATCTCCGAAGAGTCCGCCGACCTGATCGCCGCCCTGTCCCCGGTGCAGATCTCGAAGATCGCCTCGGGCAACATGCTGCTGTGCCGCTTCCGCATGGACGACGACGTGGTCTGGAACCTGCTGACCAACCACACCACGCGCAAAGTTGACAACGACGCCACCACCAAGCTGCACGCCAGCATTCTGATGGCCGGCCGCTTCGCTGAATCCATCTAAGGAGAACCGACATGGCCACCGCAAAAAGCGTTCTCAACGAATCGCGCGAAATCGAACGTGCCGTTGCCCTGATCCAGCTTGGCGCCCGCCTGCAGGTCCTGGAAAGCGAAACCAATCTTTCTTACGAACGTCTGTTGCGCCTGTACAAGGAAGTGGCCGGCCGCTCGCCCTCCAAAGGCCAACTGCCCTTCTCGACCGACTGGTTCCTGACCTGGCAGCCCAACATCCACTCTTCGCTGTTCCTCAATATCTATGAGCACCTGACCAAGGTCAGCGCGCTGGAAGACATCGACGCCATCATGAAGGCCTACAAGCTCTACAGCGAGCAGATCACAGCCTGCGCCATGGAGCCGATCCTGTCACTGACCCGCGCCTGGCGTCTGGTCAAGTTCATCGACAACAACATGCTGGGCATGACGCGCTGCTCCAAGTGCGGCGGCCATTTCGTGACCGAACCTTACGAAAACTCGCGTCACTTTGAATGCGGCTTGTGCTCGCCGCCGGCACGTGCTGGCAAAAGCACGGCCGCCGGTGGCATCCTGCTGCACTGAAGCACTCAAAGAAGGCAACTAAATGCCGATAAAGGGTCCTTAGGGGCCCTTTTTCCGTTTTGGCACGTCACCTGAATCCCCTAGAATGGTTTGATCCAATTCATCAGTTTGGCCATTTCGCCCCAGCTGCAACCACCAACATTGACACTGCACAAACATGACAGTCATCATCGGTTATGTCGTCGCCATGGGTTGCATCTTCGGCGTCTACGTCTTTCACGGCGGCAACATCAGTGTGATCCTGCATGCCTTGCCGTTCGAGTTGATCACGATTTTTGGTGGCGCCCTCGGTGCCTTTGCCGTCAACAACCAGCCCAAGGTGCTCAGGGCCACGATCAAGCTGTTACCACAAGCGCTAAAAAGCTCCATCTATACCAAGGAGAGGTATCTGGAACTCATGGCATTGCTGTATGACGTCCTGCAAAAAGCACGCAAGGAAGGTCTGATGGCAATTGAGAAGGATGTGGAGAACCCGCACGAGTCGCCGATCTTCCAGAAATATCCGACCGTGGGAAATGACCACCATGTGGTCGAATTCATGACCGACTACCTGCGAATGATGGTGTCTGGCAACCTCAATGCCCACGAAATCGAATCCCTCATGGACAGTGAGATCGAAACCCATCACCAAGAGGCGCATGGACCAATCGCTGCGATTGCCCGACTCGCCGGCGCCCTCCCTGCCTTCGGTATCGTGGCAGCGGTATTGGGCGTGGTCAACACCATGGGCTCGGTGGGCCAGCCCCCGGCCGTGTTGGGCGGCATGATTGCATCGGCCCTGGTCGGCACCTTCCTCGGCATTCTGCTGGCTTATGGCGTGGTGGAGCCCTTGGGGGGACTGCTGGAACAGAAATCGGAGGACAGCGCCAAGGAACTGCAATGCATCAAGACCACGCTATTGGCCAGCATGCAGGGCTACAACCCGTCAACCGCCATTGAATTTGGCCGCAAAGTCCTCTTCTCGACGGAGCGCCCGACCTTCCTGGAGCTGGAAAGCCATGTCCGCGGCAAGAAATAAGACCAAGCAAGGTTGATATGGCGTCCGACGCGAAAAAGCTCCAGCCCATCATCGTCAAGAAGGTCAAGAAGGGCGGCCATGCCGCTCATGGCGGTGCCTGGAAGATCGCCTATGCCGACTTCGTGACGGCCATGATGGCGTTTTTCCTGCTGATGTGGCTGTTGGGCTCCACCACCGACGGCGACAAGAAAGGCATTTCTGATTTTTTCAGCGCTCCGATGAAAGTGGCCATGGCCGGCGGCAGCGGCACGGGCGCCAGCAACTCCATCTTGCCCGGTGGGGGCGCCGACCTGACGCAAATGGTCGGCCAGGCCCGTCAAGGCGACAGCAAGGAACTGGCGCAGAAAAAGAAGGAGCAGGAGGCCATTCGGGCCGAAGCGGCCAAGCAGGATGCAAAAAAAATGGCCGCCTTGAGTGCCAAGATCAGCGGCATCATCTCCAACAACCCGAGGCTGGCCGAGTTCAGCTCCCAGATCCGACTGCAAACCACACCCGACGGGCTGCAGATTCAGATCGTCGATGACCAGAAACGCCCGATGTTCGATACCGGCAGCGCTGTGGTGAAACCCTACATGCGCGATATCCTGCGGGAAATCGGCACAGCGCTCAGCGGGGTCGAGAACAAGATCAGCCTGGATGGCCACACCGACCGCGCCCCTTACGGCAGCGGCGAACGCGGCTACAGCAACTGGGAGCTGTCGGCTGATCGCGCCAACGCCTCTCGCCGGGAGCTGGTGGCTGCCGGCATGCCGGACGACAAGGTAGCTCGTGTGGTCGGCCTGGCTTCCAGCATCCTGCTGGAGCCGGATCAGCCGCTGAGCCCAGTCAACCGCAGAATCAGTATCATTGTCATGACCCGTGAAGCCGAAGAGCGCCTTCTAGGCACTGGCCGCACGCCGGTATCATCCCTGTCCAACACCGATGCCGGGGAAACTGCCACAAGATGACAAATCCGTGCATCATCAAAACCGTCCATCCTTGCGATAATCAGGCTAAACGCCATTGAAAGGGTCACTTATGGCCAATCCGCTCCGATTTTTAGTTGTCGACGACTTTTCCACCATGCGGCGAATTGTCCGCAATCTGCTCAAAGAGAGCGGATTCAGTGAAGCCGATGAGGCCGAAGACGGTGTTGTTGCCCTGCAAAAGTTGCGCAACGGTAATTTCGACTTCGTCGTCAGCGACATCAACATGCCGAACATGAACGGCTTCCAGTTGCTGGCCGAGATCAAGAAGGATGACAAGCTGAAGCACATCCCGGTTCTCATGGTCACCGCTGAGGCACGTAAAGAAGACATCGTGCTGGCGGCCCAGCAAGGTGCTGCCGGCTATATCGTCAAGCCGTTCACCAAAGCAACCCTGGAAGACAAGCTGATCCACATTCTCAAGAAAACGGGATTGCAGTAACCATGGAAACCAGCGACGCCCCCCAAGGTGCCGGTGAAGCCGAGAATTCCGATGTCCACCACAAGATCGGCCAACTGACACGTCAGTTGCACGATACGCTGCGTGAATTGGGCATGGCCGAAAAGCTCCGCGGCAGTGCCGAGGAATTGCCAGACGCCAAAAGCCGCTTGTCCTACATCGCCAAATTGACTGGCGAAGCGGCAGAAAAAGTCCTGAACCGGGTCGACCAGGCCAAGAACCAGCACGATTACATCGCAGCCGAGACCCTTCGCGTCAAGGCACTGATGGTGCAGAATCCAGTGGCTGCCGTCGCCAAAGGTCACATCATGAATTTCCTGACGGACATGGAGCAGTCCAGCAAGGAAATTGACCAGCACCTGACCGAAATCATGATGGCGCAGGATTTCCATGACCTCACCGGTCAGGTCATCGCCCGCGTCGTCAACCTGGCCACAACCATTGAAGATCAGTTGGTGAGTTTGCTGATCCAGACGGCACCACCCCAGACGGTGGTCACCAAGCCGTCGGCCCCCTCTGTTGAAGGCCATCCCGTCCTGCAAGGACCGGTCATTAACCCCGAAGGCAACACCGAAGTGGTCACCAGCCAATCCGAAGTCGACGATCTGCTTGCCAGCCTCGGTTTTTAATCCAGCCAACTGGCCAGCCCCCCAAGCGGAAAGTAGCTGGCCAAACCCCCTCTTTTTGACCTTTAGTTTGCCGAGTCGTTAACGACAATGGTGGGAACTTCACCGTCCCACCACCATGACATCGAGCAGTCAGGATCGCAACCTTCCAGCCTCGGAACGCAAGCTGCAAAAAGCTCGCTCCGAGGGCCAGGTTGCGCGCTCGACCGACCTGACGCATCTGGCCGTTCTGGGGGCCGGCGCCGCGGCCGTGATGACGCTGTCGCCTCTCCTGTTTGAACGTCTCAAGCTGGGCCTCAGCCAGCAGCTCTCCTTCGACGCCACCACGGTCCTGCACCCTGACACCATGCTCACCCGCCTACAGGACATGGTGCTGGCCGGGCTCATGGGCAGTGTCGTCTTCGCCGCCATCATCATCGCGGCCATCATCCTTAGCGCCGTCACAGCCGGCGGCTGGGTCGCCAGCCTCAAGCCCGTCATGCCCGACCTGAGCCGCCTCAGCCCGCTCAAAGGCATTTCTGGCCTGTTCTCGAAGAAAAAACTGGCTGAAGTCGTGAAGATGACGGTTGTTTCGCTGATTTTGATCGTCATTGCAGCCACCTTCCTGAAGTCCAGCATCGGCACCATTGCCTCCCTCATCCTGCAGCCCTCCAGCGCGGCGCTGCGTCACCTGATGGACTGGCTGTCCACCGGCATGGGGTTGCTGCTGCTGGTGATCCTGGTTGTGGCCATGATCGACCTGCCACTGCAAAGCTTCCTGCACAAGTCGCAGCTCAAGATGTCGCTCCAGGAGGTGAAGGACGAACACAAGGAGTCGGACGGCAACCCGCAAATGAAGGGCAAGATGCGCGCCAAACAAAGAGAGATGGCGCAGCGTGGCAGCATTCGCGCCGTTCCCAAGGCCGATTTTGTGGTCATGAACCCGACCCACTATGCCGTGGCCATCCAGTACGACGAGGCCACCATGGGGGCACCACGTGTCATCTCCAAGGGTGCGGATCTGCTGGCCATGAAGATCCGCGACATCGCCAAGGCCCACGATATCCCGGTACTGCAATCACCGCCGCTGGCACGCGCCTTGTACGCCAACGCCGAGCTGGATGAAAACATTCCCGCCACCCTGTACGCCGCCGTGGCACAGGTTCTGGCCTATGTTTACCGCCTCAAAGCCGCCATGCGCGGTGAAGGCCCCATGCCGGATGAAGTGCCTGCGCCCTTCGTTCCACCCGAACTTGACCCCCTGGCCAAACAGACCGTCACCGCATCATGAACCCGCAATTCAAAACACTGCAGAATTGGTTTGGCAGCAACGCGTCGATGCTGCAAGGCGTCGCTGCCCCCATGCTGGTCGTCGCCATCCTGGCCATGATGGTCCTGCCGCTGCCGGCCTGGTTGCTGGATGTGTTTTTCACCATCAACATCTCCGTCGCCCTGATGGTCATGATGGTTGCCGCGTACATGCTGCGCCCGCTCGACTTTGCCGCCTTTCCGTCGGTCCTGCTGCTCACCACCCTGATGCGGCTGTCGCTCAACGTGGCCTCCACCCGGGTGGTGCTGCTGGAAGGCCACACCGGTGCCGGTGCCGCGGGTGCTGTGATTGAAGCCTTCGGCCACTTCCTGATCGGCGGCAACTTTGCCGTCGGTCTGATCGTGTTCGCCATTCTGGTGGTCATCAACTTCGTGGTGGTCACCAAGGGCGCCGAGCGTATTGCCGAGGTCTCGGCGCGTTTTGCGCTGGACGCCATGCCTGGCAAACAGATGGCGGTTGACGCCGACCTCAGCGCCGGCACCATCGACGAGAAGGAAGCCAAGCGCCGGCGCGCTGAAGTGGCCGAAGAGGCTGATTTCTTCGGCTCCATGGACGGTGCCTCCAAGTTCGTTCGTGGCGATGCCGTTGCCGGCATCCTGATCCTGTTCATCAACATCATCGGCGGACTCATTGTCGGCATGGCCCAGCACGGTCTGAGCATCAGCCAAGCCGCCGACAGCTACATCCTGCTCGCCGTCGGTGATGCCCTGGTGGCCCAGATCCCCGGCCTGCTGATCTCCGTGGCGGCCGCCATGGTGGTGTCTCGCGTGGGCAAAGAGCACGACCTGGGACGTCAGATCATGAGCCAGATGTTCGTTTCGCCGCGCGTGCTCGGCATCACGGCCACCATCATGGGCATTCTGGGCATCATCCCCGGCATGCCGCATGTCGTGTTCCTGATGATCGCCGCCATTCTCGGCTACATGGCCTGGGTGCTGGCCCACAAACCGCCAGAGCCGGAACCGAAAGAGGAAAAACCAGCGGTCGCCCACGACGGCGAAGCCAGCTGGGACGATCTGCAACCGGTGGACCAGCTGGGCTTGGAACTCGGCTACCGTCTCATCACGCTGGTCGACAAGAACCGCCAGGGCGACCTGCTGACCCGCATCAAGGGAGTGCGCCGCAAGTTCGCCCAGGAAGTGGGCTTTTTGCCCCCTCCTGTGCATGTGCGCGACAACCTCGAACTCAAACCCAGCGGCTATCGCATCACCTTGCGCGGCGTCATCGTCGGCGAGAGCGAGGCCTTCCCCGGCATGTACCTGGCCATCAACCCGGGCGGCATCACCACGCCGCTGCTGGGCACCGCCACCACCGACCCGGCGTTCGGGTTGCCGGCGCACTGGATCGACGAACGACAGAAGGAAGCAGCGCAAATGGCCGGCTTTACCGTGGTTGATTCCGAGACTGTGATGGCCACTCATTTGTCACACTTGATGCAAGTCCATGCAGCCAAATTGCTGAGCCGCACGGAGACCCAGCAACTGGTGGAGCATGTCAGCAAACTGGCGCCGAAATTGATCGAAGAAGTAGTTCCCAAAATGGTGTCGATTGCCGTCTTCCAGAAAATCCTGCAGCTGTTGCTGGAAGAGTCGGTGCACATCCGCGATATCCGCACCATCATTGAATCGATTGCCGAGCATGCCGGCATCACCTCCGATCCGGCCGAGCTGGCACGTCGCGTGCGGGTGGCCCTGTCGCCAGCCATCGTGCAACAGATCTACGGCCCCTCGCGCGAACTCAACGTCATCGCCATCGATCCGCCGCTGGAGCGTCTGCTGGTGCAAGCCTTGAGCAATGCCAGCGGCCCGGCACTCGACCCCGGCGTGGCCGACATGCTGAGCCGCACAGCCGCCGAAATGGCACTCAAGCAGGAAGAAATTGGCGTGCCGGCCTGCCTGCTGGTGCCGGACACCATCCGCAACGCCATTGCACGGCTCGTGCGCCGCGTGGCTCCCCGTCTGCAGGTTCTGGCACACAGCGAGATCCCTGAAACCCACACCATCCGTATTGGCCCGATTCTGAGAGGCGCAACATCATGAACATTCAACGCTTTCACGCCCCGACCTCACGCGAAGCGCTCGCCAAAGCGCGCATGGCTTTTGGCGAAGGAACCCTGATCCTCTCGAACCGTCCCACCGCCACGGGCGTGGAGGTTCTGGCGACTGCTGAAGACACCCTGAACTCGCTGGATCAGCCCCAAGCTGGCGCCAACAAACCCGCAGCCGCGCCGAAGCTGGCAGCCACGGCGTCCAAGCTCGCGAAAAACACCGCCCCGACGACGCAGTCACAGGTCGAAGAGGATGCCGAGCAACTGGCCATGAGCACGCTGTCCTTCCAGGACTATGTGCGTGAGCGCATGCTGCGCCGCCGTCATGACTCGCTGAAAGTGATTGCGCAGGACACCCCCGCCCCGGCAGCCACACGCTTGAGCGAAAGTGCCGCCCCCGTCTGGATGGAATCCCCCGCGAGCCCCCCCAAGCCCGTGGTCAACGCGCCCAAAGTCACGACACAGCCGGCCCAAATGCCCCAGGGCATCGTCGATGAGCTGCAAGCCATGAAGGACATGATCGAGGAGCGCTTCAACACGCTGGCTTGGCTCGGACAGGCCAAGCAGAACCCGATCCAGTCGAACCTGATGCTCAAGCTCATCCGGGCTGGCTATTCGCCCGCCCTGGCTCGCGCCATGCTGGAAAAGCTGCCTGACAGCCTGGGCGCCACCGAATCCGTTCGTTGGGTCATGGACGTCCTGGAACGCAATCTCAAGACCGATACCGGTCGCTCCCTGCCAGAAGATGGTGGTGTCTACGCCTTGGTGGGCGCCACTGGTGTCGGCAAGACCACAACCACCGCCAAGCTGGCCGGCCTGTGTGCCCGCCAATACGGCCCCGCCAGCGTCGGCCTGATCACGCTGGACACCTACCGCATCGGTGCTCACGAACAGCTGCGCACCTACGGGCGCATGCTCGGTGTCGTGGCTCACTTGGCTCACGATCAGGCTGCCCTGCAGGATTTGCTCAATCTTCTGGCCAACAAGAAGATGATCCTGATCGACACCACAGGCGTGGCACCCCGTGATCCGCGCAAGCGTGAACTGCTCGACGTGCTGGACCTGCCGAATGTCAACCGCCTGCTGGTACTCAATGCCGGTGGCCAGGGCGAAACGCTGGATGAAGTGGTGTCGTCGTTCCGCTCGACCGGCGTACAACAGGCCGTGCTCTCCAAGATCGACGAAGCCGTCAAGCTGGGCCCCGCACTCGATGCCGCCATCCGGCACCAGTTAGTTCTGCGTGGCGTCACCACCGGCCAACGTGTTCCCGAAGACTGGGAATCGGCCGATGCCTCCAAGCTGGTGCGTCTGTCCATGCGTACGCCGAACAAGTCTGCTTTCGACCCGCAGGCCTCGGATCTGGGCTTCATCTTCAGCCAGCCGGCCGTTCCATCGCAGGGAATGCTCCATGCTTGATGCATGTGTCACCCAGGGCGCAGGCCTGCAGGGGCTCAGCACCCAGGCCTCACCCCGCCTCGTTGTCATGGCCAGCCATGACGATCGGCCCAGCGAGCTCCCGCTGCTGTGGAGCCTGTGTGCGGCCTGGTCCGAGTTGGGCTATTTCGCCGTTGTACTGGATGCCACGCAAAGCGAATCCCCAAGCAACCCCGGCCTGCAACAGCTGCTCGCCCCAAGTGGTCGGCCTGAAGACATGCCGCACGAGTCCATGGATACGGCTTGGTCGATCTACCCAGCTGCCATTGGCTTGCGCCAACTGTGTGCAGCGTCTCAGGGCCAGGAAGACACGGCGCCGTTTGAGGCCCTTGAACAGCTGTTCCAGAACTATGATGTGGTACTGCTGTATGCGAATGCCGGCATGTTGGCCACCAACCTGCCGGGCAGTCACATCGAACCCCTGCTGGCTGTTTCCACTAATGAGCGCTCCGTGCTGACGGCCTATCAAGCCATGAAACAGTTGTTGCTCAACGGCCGACTTCAACCTACCATCGTTTCCATGGTGGACGCATCCGATCAGAACAGTCTGGCTTGGGCCCGCAACCTGAACAAAAGCCTTCAAGGCTGCGCCATGAACTTTCTGGGCCAGCAGATCACCACCTTGAGCGTGGACATGCGGCAAGACGACGAAGAGGCGCCGCGCGACGTCAACCGGCTGGCGCTGCGCCTGCTGGAAAACGGAATGCCGCGCCGACCGGATGCCACCATGTCCGCCTGGCAGCAGGCCATGAACGACAATGACATTGGGAAGAGGAGTCATTGATGTACACCGCCAAAGGTCAACTCGACCGTAATGCCCTGATCCGGCAGTATTCCCCCCTGGTCCGCCGTCTGGCCCATCACATGATGGCCAAGCTGCCGCCCAGCGTTCAGGTGGACGATCTGATCCAGGTCGGCCTGATTGGCTTGTCCGAGGCCCTGAACCGTTTTGAAGCCACCCAGGGCGTCCAGTTTGAAACCTTCGCGACCCAGCGCATCCGTGGCGCCATGATCGACGAACTGCGGGAAAACGACTGGATGTCGCGTGGCTCACGCAAGAGCCAGAAAGAAATCGAAGTCGCTCTGCGCCGCCTGGAACACCGGCTGGGTCGCAGCCCGACGGAGTCCGAGATTGCCGGCGAATTGGGCATGAGCCTGGCCGACTACCAGACGCTGCTGGGCAAGGTGCAGGGCACGCAGCTGGTTTACCTCGAGGACATGGCCGGCGGCGAAGGCGAAGACAGCTTTCTCGACCGCCATATGGTCGACACCGAGGCCGACCCCATGGAGCTGCTGCGCGACCAGCGCATCCGCAAGTCCCTGGTTGAGGCCATTAAAAATCTGCCCGAGCGCGAGCAGTACATCATGAGCATGTACTACGAGAAGGACATGAACCTCAAGGAAATCGCGGCGGTTCTGGACATTACCGAATCACGCGTTTGTCAACTGCACAGCCAGTCGATTGCCCGCTTGCGCGCCAAGATGCGCGCACATTAAAAAAGGGCTGCGACGGCAGCCCTTTTTTAATCTTGTTTGACAGCACTCAGGCGGTGAGCAACTTGAAAGCACCGCTTTGTTTTGCCGCGGCGCCATAGGGGCCAGCTGCCTGGCCGTAAGTCGACTCGCGCGTGGCAGGCACCATGGCGTTCAAACCACGTTCGACCACCGCCGCACGGCGCGCCAAACTGCCGCGCTGCGCCGCAATCCCTCCGACGACCTTCTGCAAACGGGTCTTGAACGCTTGCGTAGCTTGAGCATCCAGGTGAGCGACTTCCTGCGAACGGGATAAGTCGACGGCCAACTGCCGCAACTGGGTGCTGGCCGCCTCCAGAGCAACCGGCTCACCACTGTCCACAGCTGCAGTCAGTACCGCGCATTGCTGCTCGATCTCGGACAACTGCTTTTCAATCTGTGCGGACAACATGGCAAGACACCCTCAATAAGGAAAATCAGCTTTGGGTACGGTCGAGCATTTCCTTGGCATTGGCCAACAACTTGTCGGCAATGGCCTCGGGGTTGACCACATAGGTACCCTGTTCAATCTCACTGCGCACGGCGTTCACCTTGTCCATGTCCACATCGGCGGACTCGGATTGATCGGCTTGCGTCAAGGTACGTACCTGCGCCGAAACCGTGACCGACACGCTCGCCGAACTGGCGTTGCGCGAAGCTGTCGCGGCAGCGCCCTGCGAAGCCGCCTTGGCGGACGCGGACGAGGCCCCCGACGCCGCAGGCGGTGTCGAAGTAATTGGCAAATCTGATGGCTGACCTATTTTCATCGCGTTCTCCAGAACTACCGTGGAAGTAGCCTTGTACGATTGATATCGGCACGATCATGACTTACTTTAGGTTTTTCCGCATCCTTTCGGAAAAACCTGTCTTACATTTCCAACTTCACTGTTCGGGCATCCAGTACCATGCCGGACATCACGCGGCCATTGTCCATGCGGACCTTGGCCAGTTGCCCAACCACACCGGGCGACAGCGCTTGGCCATCGGAATGGATCTGAAAACCAGTGCCTTGGGCCACGATACGAACCTGAGCACCGGCCTGAAACACCTGGGCCGGACGCACCATATTCTGGCGCAAGGCCTGGCCGGTCATCAGATTCCGGACCGCCACCTGGCCGACCCAGAGCGCCGGATCCGCAATGATCGGACTAGGCTCTTCTGCCCAGTCGACCTCCGCCTCCATCACGTCGGCCTCGCCCAGCACCGTACCGGGAACCACATCGCGCCTCATGACCCAAGCACGCCCAATGGCCTTGATGGTGACGGGCAGAAAGACATTCCACTTCCCCATGCCCTCAATACAACGTAAGCCCAGACGGGTTCGGCCCCACAGACGGGTTCCAACAGGAATATAGGGCTCAACCCGGGAGCAGCTGGCCAGGCGCAACCGGCTGTCCAGTGCACCCACCGATACCTCCATGCGCAAAGGCACGGCCCCGGACGACTGAATACCGGCGACGGCCTGGTCCAGCCAATGGCGCGTCGCCCCCAGAAACTCCGATTCGGCCGGCTGGGTCTGCGCCTGGGCAACTGTGGCCATCAGGGAGGCAAACACCCAGAAAAAGATCATCCGCAGCGAACGCCACGGCAAAACCTGATCCATTTTTTCATTCATGACGGGAATCCTTTCCGAACGCGGGGCCCAGAACGGTCTTCGGCCGCTACCCCACGCTGGGAACTATACGAACAGACGCCCCTGCGCGAATCCGGCAAATACAGGGTGTTTTCCCCTTACTTCAAGGTCTCGAAAATTTAAGTTATTTCCATAATTGCCAGACGTCGAAAGCCCGGGCACCGGCCTGTGGCGTTGCAAGACCGAAAGTTGAGGTAATTCATGTTTGCACAAATGACCAACAGTCTGGACTTCCATTCGAAGGCCCTGGTCGTGCGCGCCGAACGCCAGCGCGTCATTGCGAGCAACATTGCCAACGCCGACACGCCGGGTTATGTGGCACGCGACGTGAATTTCCGCGAAGCCATGGCCAATGCCACCGGCAACAGCACGTCGCCCGTTGCATCCCGCATGAGTAGCAGCACCTCCAACAGCAAACACATCCCGCTGACCAGCAGCACGGGCGAACTCGGCGGCAACCCTCTGGCTTACGCCCCGCAAACCCAGCCGAGCATGGACGGCAACAGCGTTGACCTCGACCGCGAACGCAGCAACTTCGTCGATAACGCGGTGCGTTACGAGTCCACCCTTCGCTTTATTAACGGCCACGCCAAGACAATCTTGAGCGCGATCCAAGGTCAGTAACTTTCAACAGGACCAGGAAACTCACCATGTCCATGTTCTCCATCTTTGGCGTATCTGGCAGCGCTGTCAGTGCGCAGTCGCAACGACTCAACGTGGTGGCCAGCAATCTGGCCAACGCGGATGCCGTGGCCGGTCCGGACGGCAAGATCTACAAGGGTCGTCAGGTCGTTTTCGAAACCGTTCTGATGGACTCCCAGGCGTCCGCTGGCGTCAAGGTCAGCACCATCAGCGAAAACCAGGAACCCGGCAAGCGCACGCACAACCCGAGCCACCCGATGGCTGATGCCGAAGGGTTCATCACGCAATCCAACGTCAATCCGGTCGAGGAAATGGTCAACATGATTTCCGCGTCCCGCTCGTACCAGAACAACGTCGAAGTCATGAACACCGCCAAGACGCTGCTGCTCAAAACCCTCCAACTTGGCCAATAAGCCAGAAGGACCAAGACCATGACCACCACCTCGTCTGTGAACAGCAGCACGGCTGCCCTCAACAACCTGACCACCGGCTCCGGTACCGTGAGCGACGCAACTGCCGCCCAGGACCGCTTCCTCAAACTGCTCGTAGCGCAGCTGAACAACCAGGATCCGATGAATCCCATGGACAACGCGCAGATGACCAGTCAGATGGCGCAGATCAACACCGTCACCGGCATCAACAAGCTCAACGAGACCATGTCCAGCATGGTCTCGCAGCTGCTGTCGACGCAGATCCTGCAAAGCGCCTCCATGGTCGGACACAACGTTCTGCTGCCCAGCAACACCCTGAGCGTGAGCAAAGGCGTTGCTGCTGGCGCCGTGGACGTCGGTGCCAGCGCCGACTCCGTGAGCGTCGAGATCCAAACCCCCGGCGGCCAGGTGCTCGACACCTTCAACCTGGGCGCCAAGAATGCCGGCCGCCACGAATTCACCTGGGATGCCTCGGCCTACCAGGGGCAGACCGTCAAGATCGCCGTCAAAGCCAGCATGGGTGGCAAGAGCGTGTCGGCCACACCGATGGCCGTCGACACCATCCAGTCGGTCAGCAACGAGAGCGGCACGCTGAAGCTGAACTTGGCCAATGGCGCCAGCGTTTCCTACACCGACGTCGCGGCCATTTATTGACCCGACCTGTCCATCAATCCATTTCACCGCCCGACATCTTCCATAAAGGAACCTAGATCATGAGTTTCCAGACCGGCCTCTCCGGCTTGAATGCCGCCAGCAAAAACCTCGACGTCATCGGCAACAACATCGCGAATGCCGGCACCGCAGGCGCCAAAAAGTCGCGTGCAGAATTCGCCGAAGTGATTGCCTCCACCATCGGCGCCGGCGGCTCGGGTGGCCAGGCGGGTATCGGCGTTGAAGTGTCCGCCGTTTCCCAGGAATTCTCGCAAGGCAATATTTCCGTGACCGGCAACACGCTGGATCTGGCCATCAACGGCGACGGTTTCTTCCCCCTGATCCCCTACAACGCGACCGGCCAGGATAAGGACAAACCTTCGCTGTACAGCCGCTCCGGCATTTTCAAGCTGGACCAGGACGGTTATGTCGTCAACAACAACGGCGAGAAACTGTACGGCATCAATTACGACCTCAGCGGTGGACAGACCCTCGGCCCGCTGAGGATCGACACCAGCACCAGCAATGCACCGGCACAGACGACCACGATTGGCATGCAGTTCAATCTGGACGCTCGCGCGGTTGTCTGGAATACACCGACACCCACCACCCCGCTGACGACCTACGGTACATCTATCACCGCCTACGACACCCAGGGTATTGCCCAGGACGTCAAGGTCTACATGCGTCGGGTTGCAGACACCGGCGGCCCGCTTCCGGCCCCTCTGGTCAACAACTGGGAGGTTTTCACCGATCCGACCAGCGCCGCCACCGCCACAACCTCCAACGTCGCCACCCTGCAGTTCGACAGCAACGGCAAGCTGCTGAACCCGGGACCGTTCACCCTGCCCTTCACGACAAAGAATGGCACGTTTAACGCCCAGGCCTCCTTCACCAATTCAACCCAGTTCGCTTCTTCTTTTGGCGTGACCACGCTGAGCCAGAACGGCAATCCCGACGGCTCCTTCACGGGCATCAAGATCTCCGAATCCGGCGTCATCACCGCCCGCTACTCCAATGGCAAGAGCATGGACGCCTGCCAGATCCAGCTGGCCTCGTTCCGCAACAACCAGGGCCTGCAGCCGGTCGGCGGCGGCAACTGGGTGGCAACCAACTCATCGGGCGTGGCCACCCCCGGCACACCCGGCACCCTGAGCCTGGGATCCGTCCGCTCCGGGGCGCTGGAAGACTCGAACGTCGATCTGACCGCCGAACTCGTCAACATGATGACCGCCCAGCGCGCCTACCAGGCGAACGTGCAGACCATCAAGACGCAGGACCAGGCGCTGTCGGCTCTGACCAGCCTGCGCTAAGCCCGGCCCTGAACCTGTACTGAGCACATTTCGCCATGGACAAACTGATTTACACCGCGATGACGGGCGCCAATGCGGCCGCCCACCGCCAGGCTGTGTTGTCGAACAACCTGGCCAATGTGTCGACCAATGGGTTTCGCGCCGAGTTGGCGGCCTACCGTGCCGTGCCCCTGCGCGGCGACGGCGCCACCACCCGCGTCTTCGCGCTGGAGACCACCACCGGCCACCTGGACACGCCCGGCCCCTCGCAACATACCGGGCGCGACCTGGACGTCATGGCCCAGGGCAATGCCTGGTTTGCCGTGCAGGGCCTGGATGGCACCGAGGCCTATACGCGCAACGGCTCCATGCAAATTTCGCCCGCGGGCACCCTGCAGACCAACACCGGCCTCCCCGTGCTGTCTGACGGTGGCGCCCCCATCGACATTCCTGCCGGCGCCACGGTCAGCATCGGTGCCGACGGCACGATCACGGCCAAGGTCAATGGCCAGCAACCGGCCACCGTCGGGCGCCTCAAGATGGTCACCCCGACAGCGGATGAACCCATCAAGCGCGGCGCTGACGGTCTGTTCCGTGCGACGGCCGGCGATGCCCTGCCCAACAACGCCACCGCCCGCCTGATGCCCGGCACGCTGGAAGGCTCCAACGTCAACGCGGTTGAAAACATGGTCGGCATGATCCAGACCGCACGCCAGTTTGAAGTGCAGATGCGCCTGCTCCAGACCGCTGAATCCAACGACCGCTCGGCCGGTCAGCTGTTGAACCTGCAAGGCTAAGGCCCACAGATTCGCCCTCATACAAGCCCTAGGAACTCATCATGATCAACTCCCTGTGGATCTCGAAAACCGGCATGGAAGCCCAGCAGATGCAGCTGGACACCATCTCCAACAACCTGGCCAACGTCTCCACCACCGGCTTCAAGCGCTCCAATGTGGCGTTCGAGGACCTGATGTACCAGAACCTGCGCCAGGTCGGCTCCGCCAGTTCCGAACAGTCGCAACTGCCGACCGGCCTGCAGCTCGGTACCGGTGTGCGCGTGGTCGGTACGGCGCGCCAGTTCACCCAAGGCAATGTGCAGCAGTCGAGCAACAACCTCGACGTGGCGATTCAGGGCAACGGTTTTTTCCAGGTAACCATGCCCGATGGCACCATGGGCTACACCCGTGACGGCTCGTTCAAGATCAATGCCCAAGGCCAGGTGGTAACCAACAACGGCTTTGCCGTGGCCAACGGCATCACGGTGCCCAGCAATGCAGAGAACCTGGTCATCAGCGCGGACGGCAATGTCACCGCCTCGATCAAGGAAAACGGCAAGATGGTGGACCGCCAGATCGGCACCATCGCCCTGGCCAGCTTCATCAACCCGGCCGGCCTGGAGCCGCGCGGGCAGAACATGTACATCGAAACCGCCGCTTCGGGGCAGCCCAATACCGGCACGCCGGGCCTCAATGGCATGGGCAGCCTGATGCAGGGTTATCTGGAAACCTCCAACGTCAACGTGGTGCAGGAACTGGTGACCATGATCCAGACCCAGCGCGCCTACGAAATGAACTCGAAGGCCATCCAGACCTCCGATCAGATGCTGCAGAAACTGGGGCAATTGTGATGAACACGATGGTTTACTCTTCGCTGCAACGCCTGGGCTGGGTGGTGGTGATTGCCGGACTGTGCGCCGGCTGCGAGACCACCGCGCCGAAAGTCGACTTCGCCGAACCCAAGCCCACGGCTATCCCCAGCCCCTCCGCCCGGCCCGTCACCGGCAGCCTGTTCCAGACGGTCGGTTATCGTCCTTCCTTCGAAGACCGGCGTGCCCGCGTGGTCGGCGACACCCTGACGGTCGTGATCGTGGAAAACGTCACGGCCAGCCAGAAGTCGACCTCCACGGCAAACCGCACCAGCAGCGCCAACTCGTCCGTTACCGCCGTTCCGGGCTTTAACTTCCCTGCCACCGCCGCGGAAAATCAGACCCGTATCGCCGGCACCTCGGCCAACGACTTCTCCGGCAAAGGCGGCACGGAAAGCGCCAACACATTCTCCGGCTCGATCACCACCACGGTGGCCGAGGTCCTGCCCAATGGGCATCTGGTGGTGGTGGGGGAAAAACAGATCGGCGTGAACCAGAACGTCGACGTGTTGCGCTTCTCCGGCACGGTCGATCCACGCGCCGTCCTGCCGGGCAGCATCGTGAACTCCAGCCAGGTGGCCAACGTCCGCGTCGAATCCAAGGGCCGCGGCGCCCAGAACGAAGCGCAAACAGTTGGCTGGTTAATGCGGTTCTTTTTCAGCGTTTTGCCGTTCTGAGCCGATACAGAATTGGATTGTCTGATTTCGTCTTTATCGGCCCATTTCGCCAATACTTGAGTCCTACGCCATGAATGCCTGCACGCTTTGCCCCTCGCTGAACCGGCTCCGCCAGCTGGCCACGCTGCTGGTGACAGCCTGCATGCTGGCGGGCGGCAGCGCCATGGCGGGCCGCATCAAGGAAATTGCAGCCATCGAAGGCGTGCGCAGCAACCAGTTGACCGGTTTCGGCCTGGTCATCGGCCTGGACGGCACCGGCGACCAGACCACCCAGATGCCCTACACCACCCAGGGCATGAACAACTACCTGCAGCAGCTCGGCATCACCCTGCCGTCGGACGTCATCTCGCGGCTGCAATTCAAGAATGTGGCCGCCGTGCTGGTGACAGCGCAACTGCCCGCCTTTGCCCGCCCGGGCCAGATGGTCGATGTGACCGTCTCGTCGATGGGCAATGCCAAGTCGCTCAAGGGCGGCACCCTGATTTCCACGCCGCTCAAAGGCGCCGACGGTGAGATTTACGCCTTGGCGCAAGGCAGCCTGGTGATCGCCGGGGCCGGCGCAGCCGCAGGCGGCAGCAAGGTCCAGATCAACCACCTGAGCGCTGGCCGCATTCCGGGCGGCGCCCAGATCGAGCGCGCCGTGCCGACACCGCTGCTCGAAGGCAACAGCATCCGGCTTGGTCTGGATGCCTACGACTTCCAGACCGCGCGTCGTGTCGCCGAAGCCATCAACCGCCGTTTCGGCGACGGCGTTGCCCGCGCCATGGATGGACGCACCGTCGACGTTCAGGCTCCCGCCGATCCCAACGCGCGCATCACCTTCATCGCCGAGATGGAAGAGTTGCCGCTGGAAAACTCCATCCGCGCCGCCAAGGTCGTGATCAATTCACGCACCGGTTCGGTGGTACTCAACCAGGCTGTGACGCTGGGCCCCTGCGCCATTGCGCACGGCAATCTGTCTGTCAGCATCAGCTCGACCCCGGTGGTCAGCCAGCCCGGTCCCCTGTCCAGCGGTCAGACCGTGGTGACAGAAAAAGCCAACATCCAGATCAAACAGGAACCGGGCGTACTGATCCAGGTGCCGGCCTCACCCCAATTGTCGGAAGTGGTGCGCGCCCTGAACGCACTGGGCGCCACCCCGCAGGATCTGCTGGCCATTCTGCAGGCCATCAAGGCAGCAGGCGCACTGAATGCGGAGCTTGAGGTGATCTGACATGGGTGTCGGCAACCTGACCCACAACTCCAATGCCCTGGCGGCCGATGCGCGCTCGCTCAACAGCCTGAAGCTGCAAGCCGGCCAGGACTCGCCGGCGGCCATCAAGGAAGCCGCCAAGCAGTTCGAGTCGCTCTTCATGCGCGAGCTGATCAAGAGCATGCGCGAAGCCACCATGAAATCCGGCATGCTGGAAAGCGCCCAGGGCGACCTCGGCACCGACCTGCTCGACCAGCAGCTGGCGGTTCAGATGTCGGGCCGGCCCGGTGGGCTGTCGGACATCATTGCCCAGCAGCTCTCGCGCCAGATGGGTGCGGCGGATGCACAAGGACAAGCCAGCACGCGCGCGGCCGGCAAGCAGGCCATCCAGCCGGCGGCCGGCCAGGGCAACACCACGCCCACCGTCAGCCAGACCAGTTTTGTGCAACGCTTCAATGGCGTGGCCGCCAAGGTAGAACAAAGCAGCGGCATTCCCGCCAGCTTCATGATCGGCCAGGCTGGGCATGAGACCGGCTGGGGCCGGCGCGAAATCACCAACGCCGACGGCTCGACCTCTTTCAACCTGTTCGGCATCAAGGCCGGTGCCGGCTGGAAGGGCAAGGTGGCGGAGGTCACCACCACCGAATACGTCAACGGCGTGCCGCAAAAGACCGTGGCCAAGTTCCGCGCCTACAACTCTTACGAAGAGTCGTTCCGCGACTATGCACGGCTGATTTCGGACAGCCCGCGCTACGCCCAGGTGCGTCAGCAGACCGGCTCGGTCCAGGCCTATGCCAGCGGCTTGCAGCGCGCCGGCTATGCCACCGACCCGGATTACGCTAACAAGCTGAGCCGCGCCATCAACACCACGTTGCGGCTGCAACGCGCTACCGCCTAAAGGAAAGACGCATGGGCAACATCCTGAACGTTGGCGCACGCTCCTTGCTGGTCAACCAGAAGATTCTTGAGACCGTCGGCAACAACATCGCCAACGTCAACACGCCGGGCTACTCGCGCCAGACGGTCATCGTCCAGAACGTGGAAGGCCAGTTCACCGGTGGCGGCTACTACGGCAACGGCGTTGACATCACCACGGTCCAGCGCAACTACAGCGACTTCCTGACCAAACAGGCCACGCTGATGAAGTCCGTCGCCGCCAGCGACGCGACGCGTTACGACAAGCTGCAGCAACTGGAGAGCGTGTTCTCCGGCGGTACCGACGGCCTTGGCGCCTCGGTCAGCGACTTGCTCAATTCGTTTTCCGACATTGTCAGCGCCCCATCCGACCTGACGGCGCGCGCGGTGGCACTGACCAGCGCGGACGAAATGGCTGCGCGTTTCCAGACCGCCTCCAACCAGCTCTATCAACTCCGGCTGGGCGTCTCGCAAGAGCTGCAAACCAACGTCACGACCATCAACAACCTGGCTGACCAGATCGCCAAGTCGAATCAGGAAATCGCACGCGCCACGGGCAGCGGGCACCTGCCCAATGACCTGCTGGACCAGCGCGACCAGCTGATCAGTGAGCTGAACAAATACATCCAGACCACCTCGATCCCCTCGTCAGACGGAACCGTCGGCGTCTTCGTGGGCGGCAGCCAGGCCCTGGTGCTCGGCACCACGGTCTCGAAACTGGAAGTGGCCCCCACCAATTACTCAGGCGATCCCAACCAGAGCCAGCTGCTGATCAACAATGCGGGCGGCACCAAGTACCCGATCAGCACCTCCATGCTGGGTGGTGGCGAAGTCGCAGGACTGCTGCGCTTCAAGAACGAAGACCTGGTCAATGCCGGCAACATGCTGGGGCGCATGGCACTCGCCATCGGCACGCGCATGAACGAGCAGCAGGCCCTGGGCCTGGACCTCAGTGGCAGCGCCGGCACGGCCCTGTTCAAGCTCAGCGCCCTGCCCAACGGTTACCCGGCCGACACCAACGCCCTGCCGGGCACGACGCTGAGCATGAGCGTCCAGTCCAACCCGTCTGGCACCTCCCAGTTTGCGGCCTCTGATTACGAGGTGACCTTCACCTCGGGTACCGCGGGCACCATTGTGCGCACGTCGGACGGCAAAGCCACGGCGTTTGATTTCGCGCTGACCAATCCGGTCAAGATCGACGGCCTCGACATCCAGCAAAGCGCCACACCGGCCACCGCCGGCGACCACTTCCTGCTCAAGCCTTTCAGCACCGCCGCCGGCTCGATTGCCACCGCCTTTTCGTCACCGCGCGGGCTGGCCATGGCCAGCCCGGTCACGGCCACCGCCGGTACAGCCAACACCGGCACCCTGACGGTGGGCGGTCTCACCACACGTTCCGTCCCGGTTCCCCCGGCCGTCACGCTGAACTTCACCAGCACCAGCACCTACACACGCTCCGACACCGGTGCCACGGTTTACACCTACACGCCGGGTCAGCCGATCGAATACAGCACAGCTCCGCCGCTGGCGGGCTGGTCACTCACCCTCAAGGGAACGCCGCAGCCCGGCGACACCTTCAAGGTGGATGTGAACCCCTATCCGGCCCTCAATGCCGGCAATGCACAGGCAATGCTGAGCCTGCGCGATGAGGCCATGTTCGACGGCGGTCCGTTGACCGACGGCTACGCCGGCCTGATGGCGGAAATCGGCATTCAGGTGCAGAGCGCCAAATCGGCGAGCACCGTTTCCAACAACATTGCCAGCAACATTGAGCAGCAGCGCAGCAGCGTCTCCGGCGTCAACCTGGACGAAGAGGCGGCCAAGATGCTGCAGTACCAGCAGGCCTACCAGGCCTCCGGCAAGATGATGCAACTGGCCCAGAATATCTTTGACTCCCTGCTGCAGAGCCTGGGCCGTTGAGGAAAGACAGGACGAGGATTGAAACATGAGCATGCGACTGGGTAGCGCCAACGCCTACGACAACTCCCTGGCCAAACTGGGCAGCCACCAGGTCAGCCTGTCCGAGCTGCAGGAAAAACTGACCGCCGGCAAGAAGGTCCTGCGCCCCAGCGACGACCCCACCGGCGCGGCCCAGGCCGAACGGGCGATGACCCGGATCAGCCGCATCGAGGTCGAGCAGCGCGCACTCAACGTCCAGAAAAACTCCATGGCCATGGCCGAGTCCACCTTGGGCAGTGCCACCGAAACATTGCAAAACATCCGCGACTTGGTGGTCAGTGCCGGCAACGCCGGCTACACCAGCGTCAACCGGACCAGCATTGCGCAGCAAATTTCGGCGCTGCGCGATCAATTGTTCGGTTATGCCAACAAAACCGACAGCAACGGCGTGCCGCTCTTCGGCGGGCTGGGCAGCGCCAGCTCGCCCTTCACCGATGCCGCCGCTGGCGTGACCTTCAACGGCGTTGCCGGGCAGGGCGCCAGTTCGACCGTGGCGATTCCCAGCGCCATGGACGGCCAGGCCGTCTGGATGAATGTGCCCTCCGGCAATGGCGTGTTCGACGTGTCGCTTGGCGCTGCCAACACCGGCACTGCGTGGACCGATGCCGGCCAGGTCGTCAACCCCTCCGCCGTGACCGGGGACAACTACGCCGTGACCTTCAGTGTGGTGGCAGGCGTCACCACCTATAACGTGGTGGACACCACCACCACCGCCACGATCGCAACTGGCCAGCCCTACACCAGCGGCCAGAACATCCAGTTCGGTGGCATGGCTTTCCGTGTCGAAGGCGTGCCGGCCAATGGCGACACCCTGCAGGTCGCGCCCAGCACCACCACCAACGTCTTCAAGGTGATCGACAAGGCCATTGCCGGCATCAACAACGCCAACAACAGCAATACGCTGAGCCAGGCTTTCACCCGGGCGCTGGCCGAACTCGATACCGGCATGAACCGCATCCAGTCTGCCCGCGGCCTGGCCGGCGACATGCTCAACCGTGCCGACAGCATTGACAGCAACCAGCAGACCAAGTCCAACCAGCTCGAGACCGACCGTTCACGCGCCGAAGACATGGACATGATCAAAGGCATTTCGGACTTCCAGAACCAACAGACCGGTTACGATGCGGCACTGAAGACCTACGCACAGGTTCAACGCCTGTCCCTGTTCAACTACCTGGGATAAAACACCCGCCTCGCCATGGCCCAAACCGTTCTTGGCAACATCTTCCTGGGCTATCAACTGTTGTGGAACCAGTTGCGCCAACCTGCGGCAGTGCGGCTCTTTGTCGACGCCGATGTGGCGGTGCCGGTGGACGCCCAGCACCTGCTGGCCGCCTTGCGCGAACAGTGGCCGGAACAGGCGCCGGTCCTGCTGCTTGAAATCCACTCAGTCTCGCTGCTGAACGACATCCTGGAACACGGCACCGCCAGCGACCCTTGGGTGCAGGTGCCCGAAGCCTGGCTGGTGAGCGATGCAGCCCTGGCACAACGCGTGCATCAGGCCCATCACAGAGGCCTCAAGCTGGTCTGGTGCGGTGCACCCGGTCAGCGTCCGGAACCGGCCATCAGCGAGATCTTTCACAAAAGCATCATCAACCTCACAGCCGAGGAAGCCCTGCTGGGCCTGCGCGCTTCACTGCAAAAACACGACGACCAGGAGGGTGGCGCACTGCTCAAGAGCCCGGTCGTGGCCGGTCAGATCTATGAGGCCATCGGCAACCGCGCGCTGGCCGAGCATTGCCTGGACCAGCAAGGCGCCTGGGCCCTGACCGGCTGGCCGGTGGAAGATGTGTTGCACGGTTACCGACAGCAACTGATCCAGCCTGGTCAGACCGCCATCGTGCGTCTGGTCGAAGCCATCGACGCCGACGTTGCGCTCGACACCATTGAACTCATCCTGAGCGAAGAGCCGGTGCTGGCCTACCTCTTTCTGCGTTACGTCAACTCGGCCGGCCTGGGCCTGCGCAACGAAGTCGAGTCCATCCGTCGCGGCCTGATGGTGCTGGGCTACTCGGTGCTCAAGGCTTGGTTGCTGGAACAACTGCCACACGCCGCCAGCGACTTGAACCTGCAGCCGGTCCGCACCACGCTGGTCACGCGCGCCCACCTGATGGAGCATCTGCTGGATGCCGGCGATGAAGACGACCTGCGGCGCGAGGTCTACCTGTGCGGCCTGCTGTCGCAAATCGACGTGCTGCTGGGCGAGCCGCTGGCGACCTCGCTGGAGCGCCTGCCGTTGCCCGAACGGATCCAGGCAGCGCTGCTGCAAAACGACGGCCCCTACGCGCCTTACCTCGCCATTGCTGCGGCGCTGGAGTCCCCCAACACCCGTGCCACCCACACCTTGTGCCACGAGCACCAGATTGACATGGAAGAAGTCAACCGCGCCTTGCTGCGGACCTTGTCTGCCATGTTGGCACGCCCCGCGCGCGGCCTGCTGGCCTGAGCCGATCGCCGGGCTTTCCTGACCCCGGCACCGGCCGTCGCGGCCGCTGGGTGAAAGCACGGTAGAGTAAGTCCCATGCCACGCCCGCCGACCCCTGCAAGCAGCACCCGCCAAGGCCTCTGGCTCGGCCTGCTGGGTGTCGCCATCTTTGCGCTCAACGTCCGGATGGTTGGCATCGGTCTGGCTGTGATGGCGGTGGGGTTTGCTGGCCGCAAAATGCCTGTGCCCACCGCCCGATAAAACTTTCTCGCCCCTGAAGGAACCGCACCATGAATCCGAGTGCCCCGCACACCCCGTCGCCCTGGGTGCTGGCCGCACGTGCCGAAAAAATGAACCCCTCGGTGCTGCGCGAACTGCTCAAGGTCACCGAGCGCCCGGGCATCATCAGCTTTGCCGGCGGGCTGCCCTCGCCCAAGACTTTTCCGGTCGATGAATTTGCCGCCGCCTGCGCCAAGGTGCTGCGCGACGATGCCGCCGCGGCCCTGCAGTACGCCGCCAGCGAAGGCTACGGCCCTCTGCGCGAGATGGTGGCCGCATCGCTGCCGTGGCCGGTGGAGCCGGCGCAGGTGCTCATCACCACCGGCTCGCAGCAGGGCCTGGACTTGGTGGCCAAGGTGCTGATCGACCAAGGCAGCCGCATCCTGGTGGAAACGCCCACCTACCTCGGCGCCCTGCAGGCCTTCGCGCCCATGGAGCCGCAGGTGCAGAGCGTGGCCAGCGACGACGAAGGCGTGGACATCGCCGCACTACGCCAGACGCAGGCTACCGGGACGCCGGCACGTTTCATGTACGTGCTGCCCAACTTCCAGAACCCGACCGGCCGCACCATGAGCGAAACCCGGCGCGCGGCGCTGTCCACCTGCGCGGCCGAACTGGGCCTGCCGCTGATCGAAGACAACCCCTACGGCGAACTCTGGTTCGACAGCCCGCCGCCGGCACCGCTGACCGCGCGCAACCCGGAGGGCTGCCTCTACCTTGGCTCGTTTTCCAAGGTGCTGGCGCCCAGCCTGCGACTGGGTTTCGTGGTGGCACCAAAGACGCTCTTCCCCAAGTTGCTGCAGGCCAAGCAGGCGGCCGACCTGCATAGCCCCGGCTTCAACCAGCGCGTGGTGGCCGAGGTCATGAAAGACGGTTTCCTCGACCGCCACGTGCCGCGCATCCGCGCGCTCTACAAAACACAACGCGACGTGATGCTGGCCGCGCTCGCGCAGCACATGCCGCCTGGCGTGACATGGAGCCAGCCTGACGGCGGCATGTTCCTCTGGGCCCGCCTGCCGCAGGGCATGGACACGGCGGCGCTCTTGCCCCGCGCCGTGGACCGAGGTGTGGCCTTCGTGCCGGGCGCCGCGTTTTATGCCGACCACGCCGATGTGCGTACGCTGCGTCTGTCTTTCGTCACCGCCAGCGAGCAGGAGATCCAGCAAGGCGTGACTGCCCTTGCCGCTGTCATCCGGGAGAACATGCCATGAGCACTAACACCACGCACCGCCAACGCCCCTTCAAGCAGGTCGACGTCTTCACCGCCACACCTTACTTCGGCAACCCGCTGGCCGTGGTACTCGACGGCTCTGGCCTGAGCGATGACGTGATGCAGCGCTTCGCGCGCTGGACCAACCTGTCGGAAACCACCTTCGTGCTGCCGCCCACGCAGCCGGGTGCCGACTACCGCGTGCGCATCTTCACGCCGGGCACCGAGCTGCCCTTTGCCGGACACCCGACGCTGGGCACGTGTCACGCCTGGCTGGAAGCGGGGGGCACCCCGAAGCAGGCCGGTGTGATCGTGCAGGAATGCGCGGTAGGCCTGGTGACAATCCGCCGCGCCGGCCACCACCTTGCCTTTGCCGCGCCGCCACTCAAGCGCAGCACACCCGCGCCCGAGCTGCTGGCCAACGTGGCGCAGGCGCTGGGCATCAGCGTGGCGCAGATCCGCGCCGCCCAGCAGCTGGACAACGGCCCGCAATGGCTGGGCCTGCTGCTGGACAGCACAGACACCGTGCTGGCGCTGGAGCCGAACCACCAGGCGCTCAAGGACTTGAAGCAAAAAGTGGGTGTTTGCGCCGTCGAATCGGCGCCATCAGCTATCAATTTAATAGCAAAATCAAGCCGCGAGGCACGTGCCTTTGCCGAGCATGCGGCCGATGCGCCGCAGCAGGCCACGCCCGACCTGGAGGTGCGCGCCTTCGCCGCACCGGTGGGCATCCCCGAAGACCCGGTCACCGGCAGCCTCAACGCCAGCCTGGCGCAATGGTTGATGGCCGAAGGTCATCTGCCCGAGTGTTATTTGTCTTCGCAAGGCACTTGCCTGGGCCGTGCCGGACGCGTGCAACTGGAACGCGACGCCAGCGGCCAGGTCTGGGTTGGTGGCCAGGTGGTGACCTGCATTGACGGTCGTGTGCAACTGTGAGTCTGCAAGCGCTTCGACACCGGCCCAATCACTCCTGATTTGATAGCTGACGTCGCACGAGCGACAAGGGCCATGGCCGTTTTTTGCCACAATTTCAGGCATGGGAACCCTTTACCTCGTACGCCACGGCCAGGCCTCATTTGGCGAACAGGACTATGACCGCCTGAGCGAGCTCGGCCACAAGCAGAGCGTGCGCCTGGGGCAGTACTGGCGTGAGCGCGGCATGACGTTCGATGCGGTCATCACCGGCACGTTGCGGCGCCATGCGCAGACCTGGGCCGGCATTGCCGAGGGCCTGGGGCTGGCCCAGCCGCAGGACGCCGCGGCCCATGCTGGCACCGCCTTGCTGTGGCCTGGCCTGAACGAGTACGACAGCGAAGCGGTGATCGCCACCATCCACCCACACAAATTGCAAAAGCCGGACACACCCGAGCTGTACCGCCACCACTTCCGCCTGCTGCGCGACGGCCTGACGCAGTGGATGAACGGCGTGGTCAGCCCCAAGGGCATGCCGAGCTACGACGACTTCCTGGCCGGCGTCACCGGCGCACTCGACCATGTGCGGCAGAACTTCGAGGGCAATGTGCTGATCGTCTCCAGCGGCGGGCCGATTGCCACCGCTGTGGGTCACGTGCTGGGCACCACGCCCGAGACCACCATCGAACTCAATATGCGCATCCGCAACAGCGCGGTGACCGAGTTCACCTTCAACCCGAAGCGCCATACGCTGCTGAGCTACAACACCCTGCCACACCTGGACCTGCCAGAGCTGGCGGACTGGGTTACCTACGCCTAGGCGCTGCCGATCAGCATCGCCAGCTCACGGCCCAGCAACGCCGGGTCCTGCGCATTGCGCTCAATGAGTTGGCGCAGATGTGTCACGCTGTCGAGGTCGATGTGCGTGCATTGCAGCCCCAGCTGGCTGCCCTGCACGCGTGCCACCACGATGTCCATGGCAATGAAGGTGGTCGACGACAGCATCAGGCGCAGGCGGCCGTGCGTACCCACCGGGCAGCGCAGCGCGGCGCCCATGTCCACCAGCGCCCCTTTGAGTGAGACGTCAAGCAGCTGCACCTCACGCATGCGCCCACTCAGGTTGAGCCGGGCCGGCGCCTGGAAGACCATGCGCAGAAAGCGTCGGTAAGCCAGTGGCCGGGCCAGCACCGGCAGCACCTCGACAGGCTCAACCGGCTTGGCAACGACGGGTTTCTTCCAGAATTTCCACATGGGGCTTGAACAACGCAGAGCGATTAATGCAGACCATACCATGCGGCTGCACCTGCTTGGCGGCCAGGCAGGCCAGCTTCTTGCTTGTATCCGCACATGCCTCCGCCCCTGACCGCTCTTTCCCCTCCAGGCGACCCCGGCGCCGCGCCCGAGGTGCAGTGGCGCGCCCAGGAACTGCTGCTGATGCGCGAAGTCATGCGCCTGATCGGCAAAAGCCTGGCGCCCGGCGTGGTGCTGCGTGAGATGCTGCACCTGATGTCGGAGCTGCTGGGCCTGAACCGCGGCCGCATCGTGCTGCTCGATGCCGACGCCGAGCCCCCCACGGCCCGCATCGGCCACGCCTACGGCCTGACCCAGGCCGAGGTGGCGCGCGGCGTTTATGCCGTGGGCGAGGGCGTCACCGGCCGCGTGCTGGCCACCGGCCAACCCATTCTGGTGCAGGACATCGACGCCGAACCGCTGTTTCTGGCGCGTTGCGTGCAGCGCGCGCAGCTGCCGCCCGACACCGTGGCCTTCATGGCGTTGCCGATCGAGGTCAACCACCACACCGTGGGCGTGCTGGCCTGCCATCGCATCCGCAGCCGGCGGCGCCACCTGAACGACGACATGGCGCTGCTGCAAATCCTGGCCACGCTGGTCGGGCAGATCCTGCAACTCCACAGCCTGCTGCAGGAAAAAACCCGCGACCTCGAAGCACGCAACGCCTTGCTGGCGCACGCGCTCGATGCCGCGGCCGTGCGCTACGGCATCATCGGCAACGCCTCGGCGCTGCTGCAGGCACTGCATGAACTGGAACGTGTCTCGCACTCGCAGGCCAGCGTGCTGCTGCTGGGCGAATCGGGTACCGGCAAGGAACTGTTCGCGCGTGCCCTGCACCTCTCCAGCCAGCGGCGCGATGCGCCCTTCATCAAGGTCAACTGCGCGGCCATTCCGGACTCGCTGCTGGAGTCCGAACTGTTTGGCTACGAGCGCGGCGCCTTCACGGGTGCGGCCAGCGCGCGCGCCGGCTGGTTCGAACAGGCCGACGGCGGCACCATCTTTCTGGACGAGATCGGCGACATGCCGCTGGCCATGCAGACCAAGCTGCTGCGCACGCTGCAGGAGGGCACGGTGGTGCGGCTGGGCGGCAAGCGCGAAACCCGGGTCGACGTGCGGCTGGTCACCGCCACCCACCGCGACCTGGAAGCCGAAGTGGCCCGCGGCAACTTCCGGCAGGACCTGTACTACCGCATCAGTGTGGTGCCGATCCGCCTGCCATCCTTGCGCGAGCGGCGCGAGGACATCCGCACACTGGCGCTGCACTTCGTCAACCGTGCCAACCAGGCCAACCAGCGCAACGTGCACCTCACGCCGGCCGCGCTCGCCCGGCTGGAAGCCCACCCCTGGCCCGGCAACATCCGCGAACTGGGCAACGTCATCGAACGGCTGGTGCTGCTGACCGACAGCACCCAGGTCTCACCCGCCGAGCTGGAGCGCTTCCTGCCACGCGGCAAGGCAGACGCCAACCCACCGCCCGCGTTGCCGCCGCATGCCCCCACCATGGCGGCCGGCAGCGGCGCCCCGCTGGTGCGCGCTTATCTGCCGGCCGATTCGCACCCGCTGGACGAGTTGCAGCAAATGCTGGCCCTGCACCGCGGCAACCAGTCGCGCGCCGCGCAGGCCCTGGGGCTGACGGTGCGGCAGTTCGGCTACCGGCTGAAGAAAGCGCAGCGTGGGGAATAAAACACCGGCGCCCCTCCTGCGCCTGCGCCTGCGCCTGCGCCTGCGCCTGCGCGTTAGTTTGCCGGTGGCGCAGCGGGCGCGCGCAACAGCATGGCAAACAGCTCGTTGCGGAAATGGATGCCCAAGCGGGCAAAGGCGCGGTTGCGGTAGGTCTTGACGCTGGGCAGGCTCAGTCCCAGGTCGCTCGCAATACCGTCCTGCGTCATGCCGGTCAGCAGCCGGGCGCAGACATCCAGCTCACGCGGTGTCAGTGCCGGGTTGAGTTGGCGCAGGCGCTGCTGCCAGGCCGCGATCGGGTCGGCGGCCTGCGGCGGGCTCGACAAGGCAATGTGCTTCTTGGCCAGGGCCAGCAACGCCGGCGCCATGTCCGCAAAACCAGCCACCTGCTGGTCGCTGAAAGGCCGCTGGTGCTGGTGACGGTAGAAATTGAGCGCCAGCAGCGACGCCCCGGTCTGCTGCACCACTGACACCCGTTCCGCCACACCATGCGCCTCGTACACCCGGGCCCGGTGCTGCACCGGCACCTCTTGCGCTGTGATGTGGCACAGCAAGGGCGTGCTGTCGCCAGCGCGCTCGGACACCAGGGTCTGGTCGCTCAGGTAGGGGCCGGAGAGGTAGGCGCGCCAGCAATCACGCGTGGTGTCCGGCACGCCGAAGCTGCCCGACATGAAAAGCTGCGGCACGCAGCTGTGGCCGGTCTGGTAGATCGAGAACGACGCGGCCGGCACCACCGGATTCAGCCCTTCCAGCAAGGCCGACGTGAAGCGCGGCTGACCCAACTGGCCGATCAGGTCCGCCAGCACGTGCGCGTAGCGGCCCGTGCTGCTGGTGCTGACCGCAGGTGTCCATTTCCTCATCGCTTGTCTCGCTCTTTTTTGTCATCTTAAGGGATGACAACCCTTCACGTCGACCCGCCTTAAGCTGGCGCCATGCTGAACCTGCCCCAACCCACCCTGGAATTTTTTGCCGATCTGTCTGTCACGGTGGACAAACCGCAGGAGGTCGGCCAGACCGTGCACGGCATGCGCCGCCTGATTCCGATCCTGGGCGGACAGGCGCAAGGCCAGGGCTGGACGGCGCGCGTGCTGCCCGGCGGCGCCGACTTCCAGTTGATCGTCACCCCACGCCTGGCCGAACTCGACGCCCGCTACGTGCTGGAGACCGATGCCGGCGACCTGATCTATGTGCAGAACCGGGCCGTGCGCGTGGCGCCGCCGGAACTCACCGCCCGGCTCATCCGCGGCGAGCCGGTGGACCCGCAACTGATCTATTTCCGCTGCAGCCCGAGTTTCGAGACCGCTTCACCCACGCTCGGCTGGATCAGCGAACGCCTGTTCATCGGCACCGGCGCGCGGCACCCGGACCGCGTCGAGATGAAGCTGTTTGCCGTGGCGTGAGCCCGGACTCGCCATTCCAGCACCACCCCTTTTCATAACAAAGCAGGAGACACCACCCATGAAGACAACCCTCACCACCCGCCGTGCCGTACTCGCTGCAGCCACTCTGTTGGCCTGCGTTGCTGCACCCACCGTGCAGGCACAAGCGGCTTACCCGTCGCGTCCGGTGCGCATCATTGTCGGTTTCCCGGCCGGCACCGGCCCCGACATCGTGGCCCGCCTGTTGGCGCAAAAGCTCTCAGAGGGCTGGGGCAACCTGGGCGTGATCGTGGACAACAAACCCGGCGCCGGTGGCCTGATCGCCGCCAGCGAAGCCGCACGCGCCACGCCCGACGGCTACACCCTGATGCTGGGCGAGACCGGCCAGCTCAGCATTGCCCCCAGCAGCTACAACAAGCTGCCCTACAACCCGACCAAGGACTTCGCCCCTGTGAGCCAGGTGGTGAGCGCGGACTTCGCGCTGCTGGTCAACCCGCAGAAGGTGCCGGCCAAGAACGTGAAGGAATTCGTGAGCTGGACGCAGCAGCAAAAGGGCCTGTTCATGGCCACTTTCGGTGCCGGCACGCCGGGCCACTTCGGCGCCTTCATGTTCGGCGAAGCGGTCAAGCTCAAGCCGGAAGCGGTGCACTACAAGAGCACGGCTGACGCGCTGGGCGGCCTGTTCAGCGGCGACGTGCAGGGTGTCTTTGCCAGCGTGGGACTGGCCGCACCTAACGTCAAGGCCGGCAAGCTGGTGGCGCTGGGCACCACGGGTGCCACCCGCACCCCGGCGCTGCCTGACGTGCCCACCATCAAGGAGCAGGGTTACCCCACCCTGGAGTTCAGCTCCTGGTTCGGCATCGTGGCGCCGGCGCGCACCCCGGCCGACGTGCTGGCCAAGCTCAGCGCCGATGTGCAGAAGGCGGTGAAGTCGCCCGACACCCGGGCCAAACTGGAGGAAGCGGGCTTCCGCGTCACCGGCACCAACGCGGATGAGTTCGCCCGCATCATCGCCGCCGACACTGTGACCTGGGGCAAGGCCGTCGCGGCCACCGGCTTCAAGGCCGACTGAGTCCGCATCAGCTAACACACGCGTGTTCACCTCCAGCCGCTCATCCCGCGGCTGGAGGCCTTCCAGAGCCGGCACTCCCGGCATCGATCTGGGGGCGCTCCATCCAGGCCAGCACGTTCGTCTGTTTGACGAACGATTCACGCTGATCAAAGCTGACGAAGCGCAGCACCCTCAGCCCTAGCCCCTCCCTGACTCATCGTCACGCCCACAGCGCTACGCGACTGGCTGGCATGTGGCGTTGATGCGATGCGCGCCCAGGGCCAGCACATCATGCTCTGAATTCCGCCTCGAATTTGAGGCAGCGCGGGCATTTCGCGGGGTTGGGTGCGCCAGCGCACAGACGGGGCCGCCGGCACGTCTTATCGTGACCCCATTGGCGCAGGGTATTGAACCGGTTCGCCATGCGGTGCCGCCCCTTGTTGCACGGCCAGTTCAACCCTTTCACAGGAAAATCCTCATGAAAACCACCCAACGTTTCTTCACCCTTCTGCTGGCTGCAGCGGCCCTGACCTCCATCGTGGCTTGCTCATCGACCCCCACGCAGGAAAGTACCGGCCAGTACGTGGATGACACCGCGATCACCACCAAGGTGAAAGCCGCCATCTTCAACGAACCCACCTTGAAATCGGCAGAGATCAATGTCGAGACCTTCAAGGGCGCAGTCCAGCTGAGCGGATTTGTCAGCACCCAGGCTGACATCCAGAAAGCCATCGCCATCACACAAGGCGTCGGCGGCGTGAAATCGGTCAAGAACGACATGCGACTCAAGTAATCCCGGCGCAGCTCCCTTCACGAAATTTTTAGAGCAACCACCATGAATACATTCACCCGCACCGCTCCCCGCCAGCTCGCGCTGGCCGGCACCCTCGTCCTGCTTGTCGGCTTAGGCGCCTGCAGCAACATGTCGCGCAAAGACCAGAACACCGCCATCGGCGCGGGTGCTGGCGCCATCGGCGGCTCCGTGCTGACCGGCGGCAGCACCGCCGGCACCCTGGGTGGTGCCGCCATCGGCGGCATCATCGGCAACCAGGTCAAGTGAGCGGAAACGCCCACTGAACAAGGAAGACCATGCTTTACACCATCGCCGTTGTGCTTCTCATCCTGTGGCTGCTCGGTCTGGTCACGGCCACCACCATGGGCGGATTCATCCATGTCCTGTTGGTCATTGCCGTCGTGGTCGTCTTGTTGCGAATCATCAGTGGTCGCCGTCCGCTCTAAGAAAAAGCTATTCGGCTCTGTCTTCGCGCAAGCCCTGAAGCTTGTTCGTGAACGCGCAGACGCTGACCCTGCCGTCGTCGGGCTTTCATCTTGACCACCCACACCGGTTTGCGGTGTTCACCTGGAACCTCGATGGTCAAAGAAAACAAGTACCCCCATGGCACCGATGCCTCGCCCAAGTCCCAAGAGACTCCGGGACGTCGCAACGCGCTGCTGAAGGCGGGGGCGCTGCAAAACGCGATCCTCACCAGCGCCAATTTCTCGATCATTGCGACCGACGAAAAAGGCATCATCCAACTCTTCAATGTGGGTGCTGAGCGCATGCTGGGCTATCGGGCCGATGAGGTCATCAACCGAACCCGCCCGAGCGACATGCACGACCCGCAGGAAGTGCGGGCACGGGCACAGGTACTGAGCGCAGAACTCAACACCCCCATTGCACCAGGCTTTGAGGCCCTGGCCTTCAAGGCCTCACGCGGCATCGAGGACATCTACGAGCTGACCTACATCTGCAAGGACGGCAGTTCCTTTCCGGCCCTCGTGTCGATCACCGCGCTTCGCGATGACGATGGCGCGCTCATCGGCTACCTGCTGATCGGCACCGACAACTCGGCGCGAAAACGGGTGGAGCAGCAGCTCAACGAGGCGGTGGCTGCAGCAGAGAGCGCCAACCGCGCCAAGACCGATTTCATCTCCAGCATGAGCCACGAGCTGCGCACCCCACTCAATGCCATTCTGGGTTTTGCTCAGCTGGTGGAGTCGGGCACGCCCGCTCCCACGCCAACCCAGAAGCGCAGCATCGACCAGATCCTCAAGGCGGGCTGGTATCTGCTCGACCTGATCAACGAAATCCTGGACCTGGCGCTGATCGAGTCCGGCACGCTCAGCCTGTCGAGTGAGCCGGTCTCGCTCTCGGAAGTGCTACTGGAGTGCCGCGCCATGGTGGAGCCACAGGCCCAGCAGCGCGGCATCGGCCTGATCTTCACACGGCTGGAAATGCCACGTTATGTCAAGGCGGATCGAACGCGGCTCAAGCAGGTGATGATCAACCTGCTGTTCAACGCCATCAAATACAACCAGCCGGGCGGCCATGTGACCGTGGAGTGCACGCTCAGTCCGCCACAGACCATTCGCATCAGCGTGCGCGACACCGGCGCCGGGCTGACGCCCGCGCAACTGGCCCAGCTGTTCCAGCCCTTCAACCGGCTGGGGCGCGAGTCGGGGGCGGAAGAAGGCACCGGCATCGGTCTGGTGGTGACGCAGCGGCTGGTGCATCTGATGCACGGCAAGATCGGGGTCGACAGCACCCCGGAAGTGGGCAGTGTGTTCTGGGTTGAGCTGACGCTGACCGATGCACCACAACTCGTCGTCCAGGACGAGGCGTTGGCGACACTCCCACGAACCGACGCCCCGCTGGCGACACCGCTGCAGACCCTGCTGTATGTGGAAGACAACCCGGCCAACCTGGAGCTGGTCGAGCAGATCATTGCACGCCGCAGCGACCTGCGGATGCTGGGCGCAGCGGACGCCAGCCTGGGCATCGAGTTTGCGCGGGTGTACCTGCCCGCGGTGATTCTGATGGACATCAACCTGCCCGGCATCAGCGGCATTGAAGCGATGAAAATTCTGCGCGCCGAACCCACCACGGCCCACATTCCCATCATCGCGCTGAGCGCCAACGCCGCGCCACATGACATTCTGAGAGGCACGGAAGCGGGGTTCTTCAACTACATCACCAAACCCATCCGGGTCGACCAGCTCATGGACGCGCTGGACGCGGCCCTGCTGTTCTCGAAAACGGCCCGCACCTCGTCCGCCCACAAGGAACCCGCATGACAATCTCCGCACAGGACATTCTCAACGCCCGCATTTTGATCGTGGACGATCAGCAGGCCAACTGCAGTCTGCTCGAAGAAATGTTGCGCGAAGCCGGCTACAGCCAGGTATCGGCCACCATGGATCCTCAAACCGTGTGTGCTCTGCACCGCAAGCTTGCGTTCGACCTGATCCTGCTCGACCTGCAGATGCCTGTGATGGACGGCTTTCAGGTGTTGGACGGCCTCAAGGCCAACGCTGTCGACGACTACCTGCCCGTGCTGGTCATCACCGCCCAGCCGGGCCACAAGCTGCGCGCCCTGCAGGCTGGCGCCAAGGATTTTGTCAGCAAGCCGTTTGACCTGGTCGAAGTCAAGACGCGCATCCACAACCTGATCGAGGTGCGCCTGCTCTACCAGCAGCTGGCCCGGCACAACCAGTTGCTGGAACGACAGGTACAGGAACGCACCGCCGAGTTGCGCGAAAGCGAAGCGCGCTACCGAGGCTTGACCGAGTTGGCCACCGATTGGTATTGGGAACAGGACAGCGAAGGCCATTTCACCAAGGTATCGGGCCCGGTGCTGGAGATGCTGGGACTGCGGGTCGACACGCTGGCAAGCAGCACGGTGGAGCCGGCCGAAGAAGGCTGGAACGAGAGCGAGCGACAGGCCTTGCAGGCCCGCATTGCGTCCCACAGCCCGTTTCTGGATGTGGTGCTGAACCGGGTTCATGCCAATGGCGTCACCCAGCAGTACCGGGTGAGCGGCACACCGATGTTCGACTCGAAGTGCACCTTCATCGGCTATCGGGGCTTCGGGGTGGAGATCCTGCCGCGCCGGCACGACTGAAGCAGGCGTGGCACGCAGGTGTACGATGAACCCAATGTGCGATGGAGCTCCCTCTTGCATCGCTTCGACCCGCCTCGATCCGCACTCAACGGCAGGAACTGCACATGAACCCACCGAGCGACCCCAGAACCAATCAACTGCTGGCCGCACTGCCCGAAGCGGAATGGCTGCGCTGGCTGCCTCAGCTGGAGCCGGTGACTCTGGCGCTGGGGCAGGTGCTGTACGAGTCGGGCGCCAAGATGGCCTATGTCTACTTCCCCACCAGCGCGATCGTGTCCTTGCTCCATGTACTGGAAAACGGTGCCTCGGCAGAAATCGCCGTGGTGGGATTCGAAGGGGTGGTCGGCATTTCCATTTTCATGGGTGGCGGCTCCACACCCAGCCGGGCCGTGGTGCAAAGTGCGGGCGCGGGGTTCAGACTGCGCTCGGATGCCATCAAGCAGGAGTTTGACCGTTCCAGCCCGGTGATGCACCTGTTGCTGCGCTACACCCAGGCGCTGATCACCCAGATGGCACAGACGGCAGTCTGCAACCGCCACCACTCGCTGGACCAGCAGCTGTGCCGCTGGCTGTTGCTGAGCCTGGACCGGCTGCAAGGCAACGACTTGGTGATGACACAGGAACTGATCGCCAACATGCTGGGCGTACGACGGGAAGGTGTGACCGAGGCGGCGCTCAAGCTGCAAAAAGCCTGCCTGATCCGCTACGCACGGGGGCACATCAGCGTACTGGACCGCCCTGGCCTGGAGCAACGCACCTGCGAATGTTATGCGGTGGTTCGAAAAGAATACGACCGGCTACTGCCTTGCAAAGAGGCCATCTAACCAGGGTTGACGCAAACGTGCCCGGCAGGCCGGGCCGGTACAGCCCACCGGGCACGCCCACGCTCACACAGCGGCGGGTTTCACACTGACAGGTGCCGGCTCGCTGGCCACCACAAACCAGGCTTCCGTCGCCCCATCTTGCCAGGCCTTGAGCTGCTTTTCAGCAACGTCCTTGGCAATGCCGTAACGCTCCTGAATCTTGCCGGCCATCTGATCACGGTGCCCTGCGACGACTTGCAGATCGTCGTCGGTGAGCTTGCCCCATTGCTGTTGGACCTGGCCCTTGACTTGTTTCCAATTACCTTGAATGCGATCCCAGTTCATGCTGATTCCTTGGTTCGGGTGAATAAAACTTTCACCACGTTGTCACTCTAGGCAAGGGAACGTCGGACGTCTGTGCGTTAGGGCACCGACAGGAAAGCAGCCGCAGCGCACAGTGCGCTTGTGAGTTCCAGGCATGCGTCTGTGGCCACAGGGTTTTCTTGATGCAGCGGGCCATCGCGACCGAATCCCTTCCTTTTGATTGATGGCCATGAAGGGACCCACGATGAACACCGTTTTCAAACCGCGCATGAACAACAGCGCCCCGCAAAGCAAGTCCAGGCACTGGCTGCCGGCGATCGTCCTGATGAGCGCTTTCCTGCAGTCGGCCTACGCGGGCACGCCGCCACCCGCTGAGCAGATGGCGGTATCCACCGCCGCGGTCGACAGTGCCGCGCGCGCCGGCGCCACCGAACTGGCACCGACCGAGATGGCCATCGCCCGCGACAAACTCGCTCAGGCCAAAGCTGCCATGACCGACGGCAAGGACCAACGCGCCCTGATGCTGGCCGAAGCCGCCCAGGTGGACGCCCTGTTGGCCGAAGCCAAGGCGCGCAACATCCAGGCCGGCAAAGCGGCCACCGAACTGCGCGAAAGCAACCGGGTGCTGCGCCAGGAAATCGAACGCGGCGCCAAGTAAACCTCCACTGAAAGATCACCATGAAAAATTTCGACTTGCTTTCCCTGACCATCGTGGCCGCAGCCGTCCTGGCTGGTTGCAGCAGCGTTCCCAACAACAATGCCCGGCTGGAACAGGCACGCAGTGATTACCGCACCGTACAGGCCGATCCGCGCGCGCAAAACCAGGCCGGCGCCGAAATGCAGCTGGCGAGCGACGCCATGGGCAAGGCCAACGCAGCCTGGGGCCGAGACGAGGATGCGGCCCAGGTTGACCACCTGGCCTACCTGGCCTCGCAACGCGTGGCCATCGTGCGCGAAACCATGGACATGAAAACGTCCGAAGCCATGGTGGCCAGCGCTGGCGCTGAACGCAACAAGGTTCAGCTCGCAGCGCGTACCCAGGAAGTCGATACAGCACGCAGCGAATCGGCCGAAGCACAACGCCTGGCCCAAATGACGTTGGAGCGCAACCGGCAACTCGAAGCCCGGCTCGGGGACCTCAATGCCCAGGCCACCCCGCGCGGCATGGTCATCACCCTGGGCGATGTGCTGTTCGACGTGAACCGCGCCGAGCTCAAACCCGGCGGTTTGCGCATGGTTGACCAGCTGGCGGCGGTGCTCAAGGAGTTCCCGCAGCGCAACGCGCTGGTCGAAGGTTTCACCGACAGCACCGGCAGCGATGCCTACAACCAGACCCTCTCCGGTCAACGCGCCGACGCTGTACGTATGGCGCTTGCGCGCCAGGGCATCGGCATGGAGCGCGTGACGGCGCGCGGCTACGGCGAAACCTCTCCGGTGGGCAGCAATGACACCGCTGCAGGCCGGCAGATGAACCGGCGGGTCGAAGTCGTCCTGTCCGACGACAGCGGCAGGCTCATCGCCCGCTAACCCCGGACGGTCACACGACGGTCTGGCTACCCGCGGCGGCGTGACATGACGGGCCATCTGCCTTGTCATGCCACGCCAGACCGCAGCGGCCGGAGATGCAGGCGTTGTGAGACTGGCTGACAAGGCGTTAACAAGGGCGGCAACTGCGACGGAAAACTGACGCAGAATACAGAGGCACCGGCACCGGAGGAGGACCTCCTCGATCTGTTGCCGTGGTGCATCTCACGCTGTCCGCCCTCACTGCCTTCACCACTGAGTTGATTTTTCATGCCGCCTGCACGCCCGATTGATGACCTGGTCTTTCTTGTGGTCGACGACCTGGAAACCATGCGCCACATCACCGTCAACCAATTGCGCCTGCTGGGTGCCGGCAAGATCCTGGCCGCCCACAATGGCCTTGAAGGCTTGAAGCTGTTGCACCAACACAAGGTTGACATGGTGCTGGCTGACCTGCACATGCCGCTGATGGATGGCCTGGAGCTGCTCAAGGCCATCCGGACGGATGCGAAACTGCGCAAACTGCCTGTGATCATGATCACGTCGTCCGCCGAGCGAGACCGGGTGGACGAAGTCATCGCCGCCGGCGTGACGTCGCTGCTGGTCAAGCCCTACTCCCAGGCGCTGCTGGAGACACGGGTGACACGCGCCCTGACCTGGACCCCGCCCGCACCGTCCACCCACAAGCCCGCCACGGCGAAGGCCTCGGGGTCTGCTGCAGCGACACCCATGACACCAGCCGCCCCCGCACCGGCCCCCGCCCGCCCGTTGCCCCGCGTGCTGATACTGGCAGACGCCAAGGCCGACTGGCTACCCCTGCTGTCAGCGCAGGACTACCGGGTCAGCCACACCACCACCGAGGCCCAGGCACTCACAGCGGCAGCGTCAGAGCAGCACCCGAACCTGGTGGTGCTGGACTGCACCACCCATGGGCTGGACCCCTATGCGCTGGTGCAGAAGCTGCGCGCCCTTCCAGGCACCGAGGACGTGCCGGTGGTGTTGCTCGAAGACAGCGCGCACGCGCTGGATGTGACCCGCCTGGAGCCGCTGGGAACCGTGGATGTCGTGGAGCGCGCCGCGGCCCCGCGCCTGCTGGGCCTGCGCATGCGCAACCTGCTGCACAGCCTGCAGTTGCGTCATGGCCTGCAGGAGCACTACGACCGGCTGCTGGAAACCGCCAAGCTGCAGGACGATGTGGAGCACATCATCCGCCACGACATCAAGTCCCCCCTGTCCGGCGTGGTGGAGCAGTTGCAGGGCCTGCTGCAGGACCGCGACCTCACCCACCGCCAGCTGGCCACGTTGCGTGCCATCGAGCAGGGCAGCCTGCATGCGATGAACCTCATCAACCTCTCGTCCGAACTGTTCAAGATCGAGACCGGCCGCTTTGTGCTCGACTCCAAACCGGTGCCCATCGTCGACCTGCTGCGCCGCATTGCCGAGATCGACCGCGTGAGTTACGCCGACAAACGACTCACCGTGGCCGTGCTGGCCGATGACACCCCGGGCCGCGCCCCGCTGCTGGCGCGCGGCGACGCCACGCTGTGCTACTCCATCTTCGAGAACCTGCTGCGCAATGCCTGCGAGGCTTCGCCAGCCGACTCGCGCGTCGAGATCACCGTGCGCGAACAGGCCGGGTTATGGATTGAAATCCGCAACCCCGGCGCCGTACCGCCCGCGCTGCGCGAGCATTTCTTCGACCGCCTTGAACCCGGCCAGAACGGCAAGACGGGTCTGGGCATCTACTCAGCCCGGGTGTTGGCCCGCGCTCAGGGTGGGGATGTGGAGCTGAATGCGTCGGACGCCACGGACAGCACGACGTTGATCATCAGCTTGCCGGCGTTCACCTGAGGTCTGCTGAGCCCGAGGGCCTTGGCATTGAAAGCCGACACTAGCGCGAATTTGAACGACGCCGCGACTCGGTCTACTTCCAATCCGCTGGCAACACGGCGTCCCAATCCACCGGCTGACTGGTATCCACCTGCAGCGCACACACCAGCTCCTGCGTCGTCAACGGCTCACGTCCCTTGAGCTGCCCCTCCAGCACCGCCACATCGGCCTCTGAAGGGTCTCGCCCTTTCGCTGCGCGCTGCAGCACACGCTGGCGCAGCACGTCCACCGACGCGTCCAGCGCCAGGATGCGGCAGGGCACACCGAGTTCTTGCGCCAGTTCCATGAAGAGCTGGCGCTGCGCCACCTTGAGGCAGGTGGCGTCCACCAGCACCGGCAGGCCAGCGCGCAGGATGGCGAGCGCCAGTTCGGCCAAGCGGGCGTAGGTGCGCTGGCTGGCCTCGGACGTGTAGATGCCGCCGGGCACCACGTCCGCACTTTTGGCCAATGCAGGCAGGCCGAACAGGCGCTTGCGTTCCACATCGGCTTTGATGCGCACGATGCCCAGCCGTTCGATCAGCAGCTGGCTATGCCTGCTCTTGCCCGAGCCGGAGACGCCGCTGACCAGCCATAGCGCCACGGCGCGCGGTTCTGTCAAGCGCACGGCCAGCTGCAGGTACTTGTTCACCTCTTGGTGTGCGGCGCTCTGCGCCACCTCGCTATCCGACTGCCCCTGCAATTGCACCCAGCGCAGCGCTGCCACCTTGGCGCGCACCATGGCGCGGTAGCACTGGTAATAGGGCAACAGGCGCAACGCGCTGTAGTCGCCGGTCTGCTCCAGGTAGGCGTTGAGCAAGCGCCATGCATAGTCGTCCCGGCCGTGAGCCTGCAGGTCCATCAGCACGAAGGCGAGGTCGGCCAGCACGTCGGTCCAGCGGAAGGCAGGGTTGAACTCAATGGCGTCGAACAATTGCGGGGCGCCGTCGATCAGCACCAGGTTGTTCAGATGCAGATCACCATGGCACTCGCGCACCCAACCCTGCGCGCGGCGCTGTGCCATCAACGGTGCGAGCACTTCGCCCTGCTGCGTGCTCCAGCGCTGCACCGCCTGCAGTGCGGGCTGCAACGCCGTGCCTGCCACCACCGCCAATACATCGGGGAAGTTGTGCGCCACTGTTTCGCGCATCGTCTCGGCCCGGCCCCAGGGGCTGTCGGCGCCGGCCACGGCGGCACGAGCATGGAAGGCGGCAATGTGCTGCGCCAGCTGGTCGATGTGCGCCGGCTGCAGCTGACCCTGCGCCGCCAGGTGGCTCAGCAGGTCATCTTGCGCGAAACGACGCATGTGCACGGCCCACTCCAGCACCGGTGCGCCTTCCCCCGGCGCTTGCAGCGGCACGAGACGCGGCGCCTGCAGCGTGCCGGTGACGGCCACCACACCCAGGTAGATGCCGGGCGCAGTGCGGCGGTTGATGCGCAGCTCTTCCTCGCAAGCGGCGCGGCGCAGCGCCAAGGTGCTGTAGTCGAGAAAGTCCAGCGTCAGCGGCTTCTTGAACTTGTAGACGTGCTCGCCGGCCAGCAGCACCCAGGAGATGTGCGTCTCGATGCACTCGATGCCCGGCACCGCATGCGAGAAGGCGGCGGGCGTTTGCTGCAGTTGGGCGATGAGTTGGGCAGGCATGCGAGGCAGGGGAGGGTGAGCAGGTCCCAGGGATATTAGCGCGGCAGCAGCGGCGACACCGCTCGACGAAATGTCGACATTCGACTGACATTGTCGACACAGCCCTGCGCCAGCGCTCACACGCGCCACCCAATTTACTCCTTTTTTGATAGCTTGCAGCGCATATTTCACAAGGGTTACAGGCACTTTTCCCATAAATTGTCAGCGCACCTTGCGGTCTGGCACAGGGATTGCAATAAGTCCTGCAGGCATCTGCCTTCAACCCCAGGAGAAGACACCATGAGCACAGCCCCCACTGCGGATTCCACCGTTCTGATTTCTCCCACCCAACTGCAGGCCCTGCAGGCCGGCGAGCCGGTGGTCCTCATCGACACGCGCGATGCCGACACCTATGCCCTGGGCCACATCCCGGGCGCCGTCAACCTGCGCGAAACCTTCACCTACCTCGCCACCTCCACGCCCGAGGGCCTGCAGGAACTCAAGAGCACTTTTGCCGCGCACCTGGGTGCGGTGGGCCTGTCGGGCAAGGAGACGGCGGTGTTCTACGAAGACGCCATGAACAGCGGCTACGGCCAGTCGTGCCGCGGCTACTACCTGCTGACCTGGCTGGGTTACCCGAAGGTGAAGGTGCTCAACGGCGGTTTCTCGGCTTGGAAGGCGGCCGGCCTGCCGGTCTCCATTGCAGCCGTAACGCCGGTGCCGGCCACCTTCCCCGCCAACCTGAAGCAAGCCGATGTGATGCTGACCAAGGAAGACGTGGCTGCCGCCCTGGGCACCGACACCGTGCTGTTGGACGTGCGCGACGTGGACGAGTGGATCGGCGACAGCTCTTCTCCCTATGGCAAGGACTTCGCACCGCGCAAGGGCCGCCTGCCGGGTGCCAAGTGGGTGGAGTGGTACCGCTTCATGAAGCCCTCAAGCCAGGGTCCGGTGTTCAAGTCGCCCGACGAAGTGCGCGCCGAGTGCGCCACGCAAGGCATCAGCCCGGACGACACGGTGTATCTGTATTGCTTCAAGGGCGCACGCGCTTCCAACACCTTCCTGGCACTCAAGCAGGCCGGCTTCAAGGACGTGCGCATGTACTTCGGCTCGTGGAACGAGTGGTCGCGCGACGATGCGCTGCCGATCGAGACCGGCCTGCCCATGGTCAAGCCCAGCTGGACGCAGCCTTCGTTGGCGCTGGCGGCCTGAGTCCCCCGAGCAACCTGTTTCTCTCATTGCTGTCACTGCTTTTTTCAACCCTCTTTCAACTTAGGAAAATTTCATGTCCTCCACCGACCTGCTCGAACCCACAGCCCCCGTCACCACCGTCAAGGCCTACCTGCGCCCGATCGACCGCGACGGCCTGATGGCCTTTGCCGAGAAAGGCCGCAACAACCCTGCCAGCCGCGGCACCAACAAGGTCCACACCGTGATGGAGGGTCAGTACCGTTCGCTCAGCTACGTGGGCAAGCACGCGCCGGTGGTGGTGGACGAGCCGCTGCACCTGTTCGGCCAGGACACCGCGCCGGCACCGGGCGAGATCGTGCTCTCGGGTCTGGGTGGCTGCCTGGCGGTGGGCATCACCGCCGTAGCTACCTGGAAGCGCGTCAAGCTGACCAAGCTGGAGGTGTTTTTGGAGGGCGACATCGGCAACCCGGCCGCCTGGGGTGCCGACGGCGCGCTGCAGAAAACGCCGCCCGAGATGGGTTTCCAGGCCATCCGCGTCAAGGTGCTGCTGGAAGGCGATGCGCCGCGCGAGGTGCTGGACGAGATCGTGCAGCACGCCAACTACTACTCGCCGGTGGCCAACACGATGCGCAATCCGATCCCCTTCACCATCGGCCTGGCTGACTGAACGCCCACCCCGAATTCCACCTGCTGCCAACTGAGGAGTCCTGCATGAATGCCGCCGACCTGCCCCGTGAAGTCACCAGCCTGCCGCCGCTGTCCGGCGACGCCCTGCTGGCCGCCGTGCGCGCGGTGGCGCAGGGGCCGCTGCAGCAGCAGGTGGAGGCGATCGACCGCCAAGGCCACTACCCAGCTGCGGTGCTGCAGCAGCTCGCGGCACTGGGTGCCATGAGCGCGCACCTGGACGCGCACGCCGGCCCAGGCAGCTACGCGCTAGCAATCCAGGTCATGGCCGAGGTGTCGCGTGTGTGCGGCGCCACCGGCTTCATGATGTGGTGTCAGGCGGTGTGCGGCCTGTACATGCAGCAGTCGGGCAACCCGGCGCTGATGGGCGAGGCGCTGATGGAACACGCCAACGGCGTCGGCCTGGGCGGCACCGCACTGTCCAACCCGATGAAGAGCTACGCGCAGATCGAAAGCCTGCTGCTCAAGGCCACCCCGGTGCCGGGCGGCTACCTGGTCAATGGCACGCTGCCCTGGGTCAGCAACCTGGGGCCGGACCATTACTTCGGCGCCATTGCTGCGGTAGTGGAGGGTGACGCCCCTGCAAGCAAGGAGGTGATGTTCCTGCTGCGCTGCAACGCCCCCGGCGTGGAGCTGCGCGAGTGCCCCAGCTTCTCGGCCATGGAAGGCACCGGCACCTACGCCGTGCGCGTGAAGGACCTGTTCATCGGTGCCGACGAGATCATGGCCGACCCGGCCAAGCCCTATATCGCACGCATCCGCGCCGCCTTCGTCATGCTCCAGTGCGGCATGGCGGTGGGCATCACGCAAGGCGCTATCGACAGCATGTGGGCGGTGGAGCCGCAACTCGGCCACGTCAACCAGTACCTGGAAGACCGGCCCGCCACGCTGCAGGCCGAGCTCGATGCCCTGACGGCCCGTGTGATGAAGCTGGCCGAGACGCCGTTCGAGCCATCGACCGAATTCTTCATCGACGTGCTCGATGCCCGCGCGCACGGTGCCGAACTCTGCCTGCGCGCTGCGCAGTCGGCCCTGATGCACCAGGGCGCACGTGGTTACCTGATGAGCTCGGACGTGCAGCGCCGCGTGCGCGAGTCACACTTCGTGGCCATCGTCACGCCGGCCATCAAACACCTGCGCAAGGAAATGGCGCGCCTGAGCGCCGAGGAGCTGCCAGCATGACCACGCTCACCCCGATTGCCGAGGCAGTGAAAAGCCTGGCGCCATGGCAGCAGTACATCTGCAACGCCTGCGGCTACATCTACAACGAGGCCGATGGCGACCCTGACAGCGGCCTGCCCGCCGGCACACGCTTCAATGACATCCCGGACGACTGGGCCTGCCCGCTGTGCGGTGTGACCAAGGCCGACTTCGCGCCCTACACCCCGCCGGACCTGGCCGCGCTGCAGGCGCAGGCCCGCTGTGCACCCACGTCAACCATCGCCGCGCGCCAGACGCCGGGCGTGGTCATCGTCGGTGCCGGCCGCGCCGGCTGGCAGCTGGCCGAAACGCTGCGCGCCCTGGATGCCGCGCTGCCCATCACCCTGGTGACGGCCTGCGCCGGCGACGTGTACGACAAGCCACTGCTGTCGGTGGCGGTGGCACGGCAGCTGGAAACGCAGAAGCTGGTGCGTGAGACCGGGGTCGCCGCGGCACAGCGTCTGAACGTGCGCCTGCTGGCGCACACCCATGCCATCCGCATCTGCGCCGACACGCAGCAGCTGCGCACCACACGCGGCACGCTGCGCTACGACAAGTTGGTGCTGGCGCACGGCGCACAGCCGGCGCTGCCGCCCAGCCTGCCGGCCGCACTGTGCTGGCGCGTCAACCACCTCGGGGCCTACTTGCAACTGCGCGCCGCGCTCGGCGACACACCGAAGGACGTATTGATCGTCGGCGCCGGTCTGGTGGGCAGCGAGCTGGCCAACGACCTGGCGCTGGGCGGCCACCGCGTCACGCTGCTGGACGTGCATACTGAGCCGCTGGCGCGCTGGCACGCCGAGCAGGCCGGCGCGCAGGTGCTGCAGGCCTGGCAGGACTTGCCGCTCCGTTTTGTCGGCGGCGTGTGCGTGGCCAGCGTGGAAAAGCTGCAAGGGCGCTATCGCGTGACGACCGAATGTGGCCAGCGCTTTGCCGCCGACCAGGTGATTGCCGCCACCGGCCTGCAAACGCCCGGCCGGCTGGCGCAGGGCGCCGGCCTGGCTTGGCAAAACGGCATTGCCGTGGCGCCCGACACGCTGCGCACCAGCGACCCGCACATCCACGCCCTGGGCGACTGCATCACCATTGAGGGCCAGGCCAGCCGCTACATCGAACCCATCGCGCGCCAGGCCCGCACCATTGCGGCCGACATCTGCGGCTGCGCACCGGTGCCGTATGAAAGCCGGCCGGCCATGGTGCGCGTCAAGACAACGTCATTGCCGCTGACGCTGCATTGATGCCCTGCGCCTGGTTTTCGGGTCCAATACGGGCATGAACCAAGCGCACGACACCGATGCCCGCCTGACTGAACTGGAGATCAAGGCCAGCTACGCCGAAGACCTGCTGGACCAGCTGAACCAGACCGTCTTTCGCCAACAACAACAGCTGGATCTGCTGCTGCGCGAAGTGGTCGAGCTGCGCCGGCAACAGCCCGAAGGCGGCCAGGTCGGGCAGCGCAATCTGCGCGATGAGCTGCCGCCGCACTACTGACACGGGCCGGCCCTGTTGGGGGTAAACGTGTTACAGTTATTCAACGTTTCAAGCGACTGTGTGCGTCCATGCTTTCAGGCACGACGCGTGCGCCCCGGCAGAGGGGCCGCCAGTCCAGCCCCGCCTGAGCGCCCCTGCCACCCTTCTCTCGATTCGGCAGGTTTTGATTCCCTGCTGCTCTACACGTCGTCCCTGCTGTGACGCGTGCCCTGTACCAGTGCTTCAGCGCAGGTCCACAGGGTGATCAGTCGGACCCCACCGGCACAGGTGCGTGCCAACTGCTTATTCGTCCGCTGAGCGCTCAGCGCCCGGACCGGTTTGTTTGCTCATGGTTCAACACAACACGGTTTCTCATGCTTCGCCCATCATGCTCGGCCCATGCCGGGTGATGCGCTTCATTCCCGATTTCCCCACTGACCAGGCCGCCGCACACGACGCGATCGGGCAAGGCCTGAACGGGGTGCGCGACACGACGCGCGCCCCGGCCCATCAACCCAACTGACACAGGAGTACCAACATGGCAAAGGAAGAATTGATTGAGATGGCCGGCGTCGTCACGGAAGTCCTGCCCGACACGCGTTTTCGCGTTGTGCTGGAAAATGGCCATGAGCTGATCGCCTATTCCGCCGGCAAGATGCGCAAGAACCACATCCGCATTCTGGCCGGCGACAAGGTGTCGCTGGAGCTGTCGCCCTACGACCTGAGCAAGGGCCGCATCAAGTTCCGCCATCTGGAAGGCCGCGGCCCCGCCATGGCGCCGCGCCGCCCGCCGGCACGCTGAGCCAGCGCTCACCAAGGTCAAGGCCTGGGGCACCCCGCTTGTAGAAGCCGAGGTGCCGCCAGGCCTTTGGTTTTTCAAGCTGGTCTCACAGTCCCAGATCGCTCAGGCCCGGATGGTCGTCCGGGCGGCGCCCCAAGGGCCAGAAGAACTTGCGGTCTTCGGCTTTGATCGGCAGGTCGTTGATGCTGGCAAAGCGCCGCTGCATGAAACCCTGCTCGTTGAACTCCCAGTTCTCGTTGCCGTAGGAACGGAACCACTGGCCGGCGTCGTCGCGCCACTCGTAGGCAAAACGCACCGCAATGCGGTTGCCACTGCAGGCCCACAACTCCTTGATCAGCCGGTAGTCCAGCTCACGCACCCACTTGCGCCCCAGGAACTGGCGCACCTGCTCGCGCCCAACCGGGAACTCGGCGCGGTTGCGCCAGCGTGTGTCTTCGGTATAGACCTGCACCACCCGGGCGGGGTCGCGCGAGTTCCAGGCGTCTTCGGCCAGGCGCACTTTTTGTGCGGCGGTCTCAGGCGTAAAGGGCGGCAGCGGCGGTTTGGTTTCCATGTGTGATTCCTTCATGTGATTGATGTAGACAGGTCTGTCTACATACTGCAGTCTACCCAAAGTAGACAGAGCTGTCTACAATGACCCCATGCACCAGACCGAGCCCAGCGACATCCAGAACCTCTCCGCCCGCGAGCGCATTCTGCTGACCGCGCATGACCTGTTCTACCGCGAAGGCATCCGGGCGACGGGCATCGACCGTGTGATCGCGGCATCCGGCGTCACGAAAGTCACCTTCTACCGACACTTCCCGAGCAAAAACGACCTCATCCTGGCGTTCCTGGAATACCGGCATCAGCGCTGGATGGACTGGTTCACCGACGCCTTGCAGCGCAAGGGCAAAGGCCTGAAGGCGCTGGTGCCGGCACTCGCCGAGTGGTTCGGGGCGGAGGACTTCCGCGGCTGCGCCTTCATCAACAGCGTTGGCGAGCTGGGCAGCACGCTGCCCGAGGTGATCGCGATCTCGCAACGCCACAAGCAGGACATGCTGGCCGCCATAACGACGCTGCTGCCCCCGTCGAAACAGCGCGACCGGGACGCCCAGGCCATCGCGCTCGCGGTGGACGGCGCCATCATCCGGGCCCAGTTCGACCAGGCACCCGATGCGGCGCTGCAGTCGCTGGAGCGCATCCTGAAGTCACTGCAGACCAGCGCCACCCAACGCACATCGGCGGCCAAAAGCACGCCGCACTGAGCGTGTCACCCAGGCCAAGGCGGGAGGGCCAAGCCCTGCCAGGGTGTACTGCTCAGTACTGCTTGTAGGGCAGGAACTTGCCCGACAGCACGACGTTGACGCGGTCCCCCTTGGGGTCGGGCTGGCGCACGATGTCCATGCTGAAGTCGATGGCGCTCATGATGCCGTCGCCAAACTCTTCATGGATCAGCTCCTTGATGGTGGAGCCGTAGACGCTGACGATCTCGTACCAGCGGTAGATCAGCGGGTCGGTCGGCACTGGCGTGGGCAGCGAGCCCTTGTAGGGCACGACCTGCAGCCACTTCTGCTCCTCGGCGTTGAGGCCGAAGATCTTGCCCAGGATCTTGGACTGTTTCTCGTCAAAGGTCATCTGGCCCAGGCAGCCGGCGGTGACCCACTCCTTGGAGAGGCCGACCTTTTTGGCCACGTCTTCCCATTTCAGGCCCTTGGACACTTTGGTGGCGATGATTTTTTCGGTAACGTCGTTGCGGTTCATGTTGGCTCCGTTGTTGAGTAAAAGGTTGAAAGGATGGATCTCAGTGCGCCACGGCGCGCGTGACCAGGAAGTCGACGATGTGGTTGCGCAGTTCGTAGTAGCCGTCAAGGTGGTGCAGGCCGGCGCGCGTGCGTTCGCGCGGCAGCGGGTTGACCACCACTTCGGCGATGCCGCCGGGCACGTAGCCGGTGGCGGTCTCGCTGCCGTTGCTCATGAGCAGGATGCGGTCGGCCAGCAGGATGGCTTCGTCCACGTCGTGCGTGATCATGAAGACAGTCTGCTGCGTCTGGCGCACGATGGTCATCAACTCGTCCTGGATGGTGCCGCGCGTCAGCGCATCGAGCGCGCCGAAAGGCTCGTCGAGCAGCAGCATCTTGGGCTGGATGGAGAAGGCGCGTGCAATGCCGACGCGCTGCTTCATGCCGCCCGAGAGCTGGCTGGGCTTCTTGTCGATGGCATGCGACAGGCCCACCATGGCAACGAACTTCTCCACCTGCACGTTGATCTTGGCCGCCGGCCATTCGGGCCAGCGCGACTTGACGGCAAAGGCGATGTTCTGGCGCACCGTGAGCCAGGGCATCAGCGCATGGCCCTGGAACACCACACCGCGCTCCAGGCTGGGGCCGGCCACCTCGCGCCCGTCCATGAAGACGTGGCCGCTGCTGGCGGTGTCGAGCCCGGCCAGCACGTTAAGGATGGTGGTCTTGCCGCAGCCGGAATGGCCGATGATGCAGACGAACTCGCCGCGCTCGAGCGTGAACGAGACGTCGGCAAACACCGGCTTGTCGGACTGGTAGGCCTTGCTGAGCTGTTCGATTCTGAGGAAACCGTCCACGGTGGGAACCTTTCGTTGCGGCGAGGTAGGTGCAATGGCCACAGGTGTGGCGACGCGCGAGGGAACTTCACTCCACATAGGTCACCGCCTTCTGCAATTGGCCGAACGCCAGGTCGAGCAGCATGCCGACCACGCCGATCACCAGGATGGCAAAGATCACGTTGGTGAGCGACAGGTTGTTCCACTCGTTCCAGACGAAGTAGCCGACGCCCGTGCCGCCGACCAGCATCTCGGCCGCCACGATCACCAGCCAGGCAATGCCCATGCTGATGCGCATGCCGGTCAGGATGGTGGGCGCCGCCGCTGGCAGGATGACGAGAAAGGCCTTGCGCAAGGGGTTGACCTCCAGCGTGCTGGCCACGTTCAACCAGTCGCGCTTGACCGCCGCCACGCCGAAGGCGGTGTTCACCAGCATCGGCCAGACCGAGCAGATGAAGATGACGAAGATGCCCGACACCGAAGAGTCCTTGATGGTGTAGAGCGCCAGCGGCATCCAGGCCAGCGGGCTGATGGGCTTGAGCACCTGGATGAAGGGGTCGAAGGCGCGGCGCAGCAGCGGCGACATGCCGATGATGAAACCGAGCGGTATCGCCACCAGGCAGGCCAGCCCGAAGCCCAGCCCGACCCGGCCCAGCGAATACCCCAGCTGGATGGCGATGCCCTTGTCGTTGGGGCCGTTGTCGTAGAACGGGTTGGCCAGATGACCCCAGACCGTGCTGCCCATCTGCCCCAGCGTCGGGAAGCCGCTGCTTTTGGCCGTGCCGACCTCCTTGCCCATCATCTTGGCGTACTCGATCTGCTCTGCCGTCAACCCGGCCGCCGCCCCGCCCGCACCCGAGGACGCGGTAGCGACGTACCAGATGCCCAGCACCAAGAGCAGGATCAGCACCGAGAGCAGGGCGGCCTTGAATTGAAGTGTGCGTGCTGCATTCATGTCAGGTCACCTTGCGAATGGGAAAGCTCTTGGCGTACTCTGCGGCCTTGGCCGCGTCGAACTCCCGGCCCATGATCTTGAACTTCGGGTAGGCGCCGTCGGGCACCTTCTGGTCCAGCGCCTTCATGTGCTTCTTGGCGTCGGTCAACAGAAACACCTTTTCGGCGATCTGCTTGTAGTTGACCTCACCCTTGATATAACCCCAGCGCTGCATCTGCGTGAGCATCCACACCGCCATGCTCTGCCAGGGCATGGGATCGAAATCAGCACGGTCGGGCACGTTCTGGATGTTGCCCAGGCCGTCGGCGAACTTGCCGGTCAGCACCTGGTTGAGCACCACCTCGGGCTGGTTGAGGTACTGCGCCGGCGCGATCACCTTGGCAATCAGCTCGCGGTTCTTCGGGTCGCGCGCCATGGCGGCCGAGGTCAGCACGGCGCGGTACAGCGCAGCGAAGGTGTTGGGGTTCTTCTGGATGAACTCGGCGCTGGTGCCGAAGGCGCAGCAGGGGTGGCCATTCCACAAGTCCTTGGTCAGCAGGTGGATGAAACCCACCTCCTCGTACACGGCGCGCTGGTTGAACGGATCGGGGCCGAGGAAACCGTCAATGTTGCCGGCACGCAGATTGGCCACCATCTCGGCCGGCGGCACGACGCGGATCTGCACGTCGGTGTCGGGGTTGATGCCAGCTTCGGCCAGGTAGTAGCGCAGCAGGAAGTTGTGCATGCTGAACTCGAAGGGAATGGCAAACTTGAAGCCCTTCCAGTTCTTCGGGTCGCGGTTGTTCTTGTGCTTGAGCGCCAGCGTGATGGCCTGGCCGTTGATGTTCTGGATCGTGGCCACGTTCATCGGCGTGGCGTTGGAGCCCAGACCCATGGAAATCGCCAGCGGCATGGGGCTCAGGAAGTGCGTGGCGTCGTACTCCTTGTTGATCATCTTGTCGCGGATCAGCGCCCAGCCGGCGGTCTTGGTCACCTCGACATTCAGACCCTGCTGTTTGTAGAAACCCAGCGGGTGCGCCATGATCAGCGGCGTGGCGCAGGTGATCGGGATGAAGCCGATCTTGAGGTCCTTCTTCTCCAGTGAACCTTTCTCCTGCGCCATGGCCTGCAGGCTGGCCACCGGCAGCACGCTGGCAATGGCGGCCATGGCCGTGCCCTTGCCCACCGCGCGCAGGAAGCGACGACGCACTGCGTCCTGCGGGAAGATCGCCTTGACCAGGGTGGCTTCGATGAATTCGTTGCTGTAGGCCTCGAACTCGCTCGTCAGGCTGCGGCGCTTGAGTTCGGTCACGGCCTGCTCGGCCGCCAGTTCCTGCTGGTGCTCGGCCACGCTGTGCTCACGGCCGCAGCTGCACTTGAGCATCAGGGGGCGGTCGGCGTCATAGGGATCGAAGTACTGGGTCATGGCATCACCTTCTGGGTTGGGATGCCATGTCTTACGCAAAGGTCGGGCCAGTTTGTGGCCAGTCGCCCCGCAAGACCGCAGTTCGTGCCCGCTGCGACGACGCCACGTAGGGCCAGCCCTACATGGCCCTGCAAGATTCAACTTGCCGACGGCCGGCGGCCATGCCGTTCAGCAAACAGCGCCAGCTCGACATCGTTCTTGGCGCCGGTTTTTTCCAGGATGCGGGCGCGGTAGGTGCTGACCGTGTTGGGTGCGAGTTTGAGCTGCGCACCAATTTCGCTCACGCTCTGCCCGGCGGTGAGCAGCCGGAACACCTGGTGCTCGCGGTGTGACAGCGCCTCCAGCCCGCCGGCGCCCGCGGCAGCCGCCCCGACGGCGGCCGCCAGCGCCTCGGCTGTGGCCGGCGTCACGTAACGGCCGCCGGCAGCCACCTTGCGCACGGCGGCCAGCATGTCGTCGGGGTCAGCACTTTTGTTGAGGTAACCGCCGGCGCCGAGCTTGATGCAGCGCACCGCGTACTGGCTTTCCGGGTAGGTGCTGAGCATCAGCACCGGCAGCGCCGGGTGCTCGCGCCGCAGCGCCTGCAGCACTTCCAGGCCATCCAGGCCGGGCAAGGCGATGTCGAGCAGCACCAGGCTCAGCCCGCCGGCGCCGCCTTGCATCTGCACCTGGTCCAGCACTTCGGGGCCGCTGGGCGCCTCGGCCACAACGCACACATCTGGTGCATCGGCCAACACCTGCTTGAGTCCTTCGCGCACGATGCGGTGGTCATCGCCGATAAGTACGCGGATCATGCTATGTTTTCCGTAGCGGCACACGAAGGCAGAACAAGGTCCCGCGGCCAATTTGGCTTGAAATCTCGAGCTGTCCACCAAAGTGGCGCGCCCGCTCGCGCATGCCCAGCACGCCGTAAGCCGTGGGCGCCTCAAAGGCCTGTGCTGCTGCACCGCTGCCGTTGTCCTGCACCGTGATCGTCAACACGGCACTTTCGATGCGGATGCGCACGTCCAGCGCACTGGCACGCGCATGGCGGCCGACGTTGCTGAGCATTTCCTGGAAGATGCGAAACACCGCCATCGCCATTGCTTCGGGCAGTTGAACGCCCTCGGTGCCCTGCATGCTCCAGGCCAGCGCCAGCTCGGCCGACTGGGCGAATTCCTGTGCCTGCCATTCGAGCGCCGCCCACAGCCCCTGATGGTCGAGGATGCTGGGACGCAGGTCGGTGATGATGCGCCCGACGTTGTCGACCGCGGTCTCGATCAGGCGGCTCATGTTCTGGCACTTGCAACGCAGCCGCGTGCGCATGGCTTCGGCCTCGTGCGCCGTGCGCTGTTGCTGCTCGCCCAGGCGCTTGTCCATCCAGTTGACGTCCATCTTCAGCGCCACCAGCAGGCTGCCGAGTTCGTCGTGCACTTCGCGCGCGATGCGGGTTCGCTCGTCCTCGCGCACTTTTTCCGAATAAGCGGCCAGTTCACGCAGCTGGCCAAGCGCCACCGACAACTCGCGCGTACGCGCCGCCACACGGGTCTCCAGTTCGTCATTGGCGCGCGCCAGCTCGGCGTTGGCCTGCTGCAGCGCCTCGGCGGCGCGCCGGCGTTCGGTGATGTCAACAAAGGTGACCACCGCACCGCGCACTTGCGGCCCATCCAACAACGGGTAGCTGGAGTACTCAACCGGAAAAGGCTGCTGGTCGCGGCGCCAGAACACCTCGGCATCGATGCGACAGGGCAGACCCTGGCGGAAGGCGTTGAAGATCGGGCAGTCCTGCGCCGGGTAGATGCTGCCGTCGGCGTGCGAGTGGTGGGTGAGCTCGTGCATGTTGCGGCCCAGCACCTCGTCGGCGGCCCAACCCAGCATGCGGGCGCCGGCCCGGTTGATGAAGGTGCAGTGACCGTCCAGGTCGATGCCGAAGACACCCTCGCCGGTGGACTCCAGCAGCAGCTCGAGCTGGTGCTGCCACAGCGGATCGTCGGTGGCGGGCAAGGGGTTCCGGGCTTCGAACGGGGTGGCACGCATGCCCCATCTGCTGCAATGTTTATGCCAGCCACTTGTTCCAGCGGCCGCCAATCCTGAAACAATAGCGGCAGAATCGCAGCTTTCACCCATCCGTCCATGCCCCCCTCCACCAACGACCTGCTGCTCGAGCAACAGCTCTGCTTTCCGCTCTACGCGGCCTCGCGGCTGCTGACCCGGCTCTACCAGCCCCTGCTGGAGCCGCTCGGGCTGACCTACCCGCAGTACATCGTGCTGATGATTCTGTGGGAGGACGCACCCTGCGCCGTGTCCCACATCGGCGAGCGGGCCCAGCTTGCGAGCAACACGCTGACGCCGTTGCTCAAACGCCTGGAGCAAACGGGACTGGTGCAGCGCGTGCGCTCCAGCGAGGACGAACGCGTGGTCAATATCAGCCTTACCCCGGCCGGGCGTGCCCTCCAGCAGAAGTGCGCCTGCATCCCGACCCAGTTGCTCGAGCGCATGGGCTATTCCAGCCAGGACGCGCTGAAACTCAAGAAGCAGCTCGACAGCCTGCTGTCTCATCTGCAAGCCGCTGCAGGCTGACAAATCCCCTGCCCATAGCAGGGTTTTCACAAATCTCCGACAATACATCGCACACGATTCAATCTTTTAGGAGTTATCTATGAAAACCCTGTACCAAACCCGTGCCAGCGCTACCGGCGGCCGCAATGGCCATGTTGTCTCGCAAGACGGCGTGCTCGACCTGCGTCTGGCCATCCCGAAGGAAATGGGCGGCCCTGGCGGCGCGCTCACCAACCCGGAGCAGATGTTTGCCGCCGGCTATGCCGCCTGCTTCGACTCGGCCCTGGCTTTTGTCGCTGGCCAGCGCAAGCAAAAGCTGCAAGGCACCCAGGTGGATGCCACTGTCGGCATCGGCCCGAATGACAAGGGCGGTTTTGGTCTGGCCGTCACGCTGGAAGTCACCATTCCCGACCTGCCGCGCGAAGAAGCGCAGGCCCTGATGGAAGCCACCCACCAGGTCTGCCCCTACTCCAATGCCTTGCGCGGCAATGTGCCGGTGGAACTGATCCTGAAGTAAGCAGCGTCCAAGCTGCCCGGCGTGTCAACCGACCGCCGGGTAGCGGCCACTCAGCCACTCAATGACGCTGGCTGGCGTCCTGGGCCATCAGTTTGGCCAGGTCACGTTCCAGCACGTTGTGATTGCCGGCATTGAACTCGACCAGCTGGCGCAGGTGAGTGATGCTGTCGAGGTCGATGCGGTCGCAGTGCAGGCCGATATGGCGGCCATCCACATGGGCCACCGTGGCATCCATCACAATCACCGCCCCGGGCGCCAGCTCAAGGCGCAAGTGACAGGGTTGGCCTGTCATGGCGGACCAGGTGTCGTCATGCTCGATCAGCGCGCCTTTGAGCGAAACATCGATCAAGCGCGCCGCATGGTTGCGGCCGGCAACGGATACCAGCGCCGGTGCATCGAAGCCGGAGCGCCAGAATTGGCGACGTTCGGTGGTCGTGTTCATGAGCAACTCCTGAAGCGGGAGACGTGCTCACGGTAGCCCTGCACACTCAGGCTGTCAAACCGGGATTTCGACTAGGTATTAACCAGGGTATCGGGTGGCAGGCGATCGATTTCGCTCAGCAATTGCGCCAGTGCCCGGCCACTGGCCTGCAGCACGGACTGCCCCTGCGCGGCGGTGGCCGCAGCGGCATTACCGACAGCGCCGGCCCGGTTGTAGTCCTGCATCTGCCAACCCAGCTTGGCACTCTTGCCGTTGCCGAGGAGAGGAAAATTCTGCGCACGCTGCTGCGAGGCAGAAGCAAAGTTCTGTGCATGCGCCGTGGCCACCCGCTCGGGCTTGAGCGCCAGCATCATGGCAGTCTCGATCTGGCCGGCGTGGATACCGAAGCGGTGTTCTTCGGCCGTGAACTGCTGCTCCACCTCCGGCCCCAGCGGCAGGTTGAACCAACTCACGCTGTAGACCAGCATCTCGAGCCGGGCGCGCAGATCGCGCGCCACAATGTCCATCACGCTGACCTGGCCGCCGTGCGAATTGAGCAGCACCAGCTTCTTGATGCCGGCACGCGCCACCGACTCGCCGATCTCGGTCCACAAACTGATGACCGTGTGCGACGACAAGGTGAGCGTGCCGGGAAAGCGCTGGTGCTCCGGGCTCAGGCCCACAGCCTGCGTCGGCAGGAACAGCACCGGCAACTCGGCCGGCAGGTGCGGCAGCGTTGCGGCCACCACGCCGTCCACCAGATCGGTGTCCACGCTCACCGGCAGATGCGGGCCATGTTGTTCAGTGGCCGCCACCGGCAACACGGCAATGGTGCGGGCCGTGTCGAGTTGCGCGAAGTCGTGCGTGCTCAGGTCGATCCAGAAACGGGAGGGGGTGCTCATGTGCTTATCTTAGAGCCTCTGCCGCCAGCGTTGCCGTATCGGCACCATCCGGGGTGTCACTGTGGCGCGCCTGCCGTTCGGCACGGACACGGACTGCACGCGCTACCGGTGCCGCCTGCGCCGGCAGCACCTCCCGCAGGCTGTGCGGCCGGGCACGTGCGCCGCTGGCCAGGTAATCGGCCAGCAGCGTTTGGCGCACAGTGTGCACATCGAGTTGCCGCTCCGTCACCAGGTAATCGAACAGGGCATCCACCAGTTGCTCGGGCGTGAGGTGACTGGTCTCACCGGTGCGCTGCCACAGCCAGTCCGCAAAGGCCAGAAAGGCCGCGAACGCCGAGGGCCCCAGCAGCAACAGCGGCAAGCTTTGCCGGAACCGTCCCGAATTGGCGACCAGATCCCAGTAGCGCGCCAAGCGGGTGAAACGCTGCATCGTGGCGGCATCCACCGCACCGGTCTGGCGCACGGTGTAGGGCGGCGCGGGGTCGTAGACCATGCCGTAGTCGGCGGTATGGCGCGCAATCGGTGTGCCGCGCAGGCGCTTCAAGATGCCGAGCTGGATCTCGTGCGGCCTCAGCCCATACAGGCGGTCAAAGCCGTCAGCAAAACTGGCCAGCGTTTCGCCGGGCAGGCCAAAGATCAGATCGGCATGCAGATGCGCCGGGCTTTCGCCCACCAGCCAGCGCAGGTTCGTTTCGGTCTTGTCGTTGTCCTGCCGGCGCGAGATGCGCTGCTGCACGTCAACATTGAAGCTCTGGATGCCGACCTCGAACTGCAGCACACCGTCGGGGAAGCGAACGATCATGGCTTTCAGGCGATCGGGCAGCTGGTCCGGCACCACTTCGAAGTGCACGAACAGGTCCTCACTCATTCGATCCAGGAAGAACTGCAGGATGCGCACCGAGGCCTCGACCTTGAGGTTGAAGGTGCGGTCGACAAACTTGAAGTGGCGCGCGCCGCGACGGTACAGGCCATCGAGTTCGGCCAGAAACACGTCGAGGTCAAAGGCCCAGGCGGTCTTGTCGAGCGAACTCAAACAAAACTCGCACTTGAAGGGGCAGCCGCGCGACGCTTCCACATACAGCAGGCGGTGCGCCAAGTCATCGTCGCTGTACTCGGCGTAGGGCAAGACAATTTCGTCCAGCGGGGGCTGAACGCCCGCGATGACCTTCATCAGCGGCGCCGGACCATGCAACAGCGCACGACACAACTTGGGAAAGCTCACGTCACCCCAGCCGGTGATGACGTGGTCGGCCAGCCGCACAATCGCCTGCTCTTCCACTTCGTGACTGACCTCGGGGCCACCCAGCACCACCTTGATATCAGGGCGTGCCGCCTTGAGCCGACGCAGCACCTCGGTGGTCTGCGTCACGTTCCAGATGTAGACACCAAAGCCGACGATGGCCGGGTTCAGGGCCAGCAACTCATCCACGATCTGCTGCGGCTGGCGTGCAATGGTGAACTCACGCAACACGCTGCGTGCGCGCAATCCCTCACCACCATGACGCGCCATATTGGCCAGCAGGTAGCGCAGACCGAGCGAGGCATGGATGTACTTGGCGTTGAGCGTCGCAAGGACGATGGCGGCAGGCTGTTCGGGCATGCCGCCATTATCGGAGTGCGCCGACCTCAACGCTGGCTTTAGCGCCCGCTGTACATCCAGCGGCGCGACCAAGGCAGACCGCGTGCCGGCCGGCCGGCCTTGCGGCATAGCACCTGGTACAGCGACACCTCGTCGTGCTCGAAGGCCCACTGGCAGCCGGCCAGGTAGACGCGCCAGATGCGCCAGCGTTTTTCGTCCACCATGCCGCGCAGTTTCTCACCGTTGGCTTCGAAGGCCTGGCTCCACAAGCCGGTGGTGCGCGCGTAGTGGCGGCGCAGGCTCTCGATGTCGAGCGCTTCCAGACCGCCCTCCTGCAGGGTCTTGAGCACGGTGCTGATGTGCGGCAGCTCGCCGTGCGGGAAGACGTAGCGGTCAATGAAGCGGCCACCGCCGTGGCTGGTCTCGCCGTCGTTGGCGTCGGTGGAGGTGATGCCGTGGTTGAGCACCCAGCCGTCGTCGGTCAGCATCTCGTTGATGCGGCTGAAGTAGGCCGGCAGGTGCTGAATGCCAACGTGCTCGAACATGCCGACGCTGGTGATGCGGTCGAACTGGCCCTGCACGTCGCGGTAGTCCTGCAGGCGGATCTCGATCCGGTCAGCCAAACCAGCCTGGCGCACCCGCTCGGTGGCCAGCTCGAACTGCCGCTGCGACAGCGTGACGCCCAGGCAACGCGCACCGAACTGGCTGGCCGCACGCATGACCAGCGCGCCCCAGCCGCAGCCGATGTCGAGCAGGCGCTGGCCCGGCTGCAGCTGCACCTTGGTCAGGATGTGGTCGATCTTCTTGGTCTGCGCCTCGCTCAGCGTCTCGTCGCCGTTCTCGAAGTAGGCGCAGGAGTACACCATGGCCGGGTCGAGCCAGACCTGGTAGAACTCGTTGGAGACGTCGTAGTGGTACTGGATGTCCTCGCGGTCGGTGTTCTTGGTGTGCGTGAAGCGGCGCACCATGCGCGAGAGCCGGCCTTCGGTCTTGCTGCCGGCCTCGGCCAGCCGGTGCGCGATGTCGAGGATGTCGTCCACACTGCCGGTGACGTCGATCTGGCCTTCCACATAGGCTTCACCCAGACTGTCCAGGCTGGGCGACAGCAGCAGTGGGATGGCACTGGCCTTGCGCACCTGGATCACCACCTTCGGGTGGGAGAAGTCCCCCAGCCGCAGGCCGGAACCGGGTGCCGGGTTGTCGCCCCACTGAATCAGGACCGGCAGATTGGTCTTGGCCTTGAGCTGCGCCACCCAGGGGCTCAGAACCGCTTCCATGCTTGGCACCATAATGATCCTCCGTTACGTCAACATCAGATGCAGGCTCTTGCATGGCCCGCTTTCGGAAACGAAAACATTATTCGAGCCTTGGCCGGCTCGTGGCTTTGATAGTGTCTATGACAGTCATAGGCTTTTGCAAGCCTTTTAGCCTTGGCTTATATTTGGCGTTGGTCCTGGCACAGGGCTGTTGTCTGCGACCGCCTCCCGCGGGTCGGACGGGGAACTTACGCTGGCGCCGCTCACTCCCACCTGCTTCACACACGCCTTGCCATCCATGACCGCGCCGTTTCGTTTTTTGCAGATCGCTCTTTTTTTCATAGCATCTGCCGCTTTCTCCATCGGCGCCAGCGCCCAGATCGCCTCGCAAAAAACCGTGGTCACCACCGACCAGGTGCGTGCCGAACTGATCGCCCATGCGCCCCAGGGCGTGACACCCAACCAGCCGGTCTGGCTTGGGCTGCAGATCAAGCACCAGCCGGAGTGGCACACCTACTGGAAGAACTCCGGCGACTCCGGCCTTCCCACCCAACTGGAATGGACCCTGCCGCCCGGCGTGCAAGCCGGCGACATCGCCTGGCCGCTGCCGAAGAAGATCGCGCTGGGCAAGCTGGTCAACTACGGCTATGAAGGCACGCTGCTGCTGCCGGTGCCGCTGACCATCACGCCCGACTTCAAACCCTCGCTGCTGAACCCGGAGCTGACAGTCAAGCTCAAGGCCAGCTGGTTGGTCTGCCGCAAGGAATGCATTCCGGAGGAGGGCGAGTTCACGCTCAGCATCCCGGTCAAGGGCTCGACCGCCCTGCACGGCGCGGCCTTCGATGCCGCGCTGACCGCACAACCCCAGCCGCTGGCCGCCAGCCCAGACAGCCGCCTCACCCTTGACGGCCAGACGCTAAAGCTGACTTTGCGCGGCCTACCGGCCAAGCTGCAGGGCCAGACACTTGAGGCCTTCCCCGAAACCCCTGAAATCATCAACCCCTCGGCGCCGTGGCAACAGGCTTGGCAGGGTGCAGTCTGGACCGCCACCCTGCCGCTGGCGGAGGCGCGCAGTGCCAGCCCGGCGTTGTTGCCGCTGGTGCTGACGTACCAAGGTCAGGGCTGGCGCATCGAGCTGCCGGTGAGCGGCGAGTGGCCGAAGACCACCGCACCGGCCGCGCTGTCGCCGGCGCTGCAGGCTGCCCTGCAAGCCAATGCGCAAGGCGCGGCAACCACCCCCACTGCCGTGTCAACGTCCTTCATCGCCGCCCTGTTCGGTGCCCTGCTTGGCGGCCTGATCCTCAACCTCATGCCCTGCGTCTTCCCGGTGCTGGCCATCAAGGTGCTGAGCTTCACGCGCCATGCCGACGATCACCGCGGCCACCGCCTCAGCGGCCTGGCCTACACCGCCGGCGTGGTGGTGAGCTTCGTGCTGCTGGGCCTACTGCTGCTGGGCCTGCGCGCCGCTGGTGAAAGCCTGGGCTGGGGCTTCCAGTTGCAGAACCCCGGTGTGGTGGCGGCACTGGCCGCCCTGTTCACTCTCATCGGCCTGAACCTGGCCGGCGTGTTCGAGTTCGGCCAGTTCGCGCCGTCCTCGCTGGCCGCCTTCCAGGCGCGCCACCCGGTGGTCGACGCCTTCCTCACCGGCGTGCTGGCGGTAGCCGTAGCCTCGCCCTGCACCGCCCCCTTCATGGGCGCCTCGCTCGGCCTGGCGGTGGCGCTACCGGCGGCGCAGGCGCTGCTGATCTTCGCGTCCATCGGCCTCGGCCTGGCGCTGCCCTACCTGGCGGCCAGCTTCGTGCCGGCCTTTGCCCGCGCCCTGCCCCAACCCGGCGCCTGGATGGATGCCTTGCGCAAACTGCTGGCCTTCCCGATGTTCGGCACCGTGGCCTGGCTGGTCTGGGTGCTGGGGCACCAGAGCGGCGTCGATGGTGCCGGCGCACTGCTGGCGTTGCTGGTGGTCTTCAGCGCGGTGATCTGGTCGCTCACGCTCACCGGCCGCAGTCGCCTGGGAATTGCTACTATTTTGATAGCCTCAGGCGCATGGTTGACATGGGCTATTGGCCCATTTGCCTTGAAAAATCAGGCCAGCACAGAAACCCTGGCAGCCGATGCGCGCTGGCAGGCCTGGGGCCCGGGCCGGGTCGAGCAGTTGCTGGCGGCCAATCAAATTGTGTTCGTCGACTTCACGGCCGCCTGGTGCGTGACCTGCCAGTACAACAAACAGACCACGCTGGCCGATGCCACCGTGCTGGCCGAGCTGGACGCCAAGAAAGTGCAGATGCTGCGCGCCGACTGGACCCGGCGCGACCCGGCCATCACCGCCGCGCTGGCGCAACTCGGCCGCAATGGCGTGCCGGTTTATGTGTTCTACAAGCAGGGCATGGCGCCGATCGTGCTGTCGGAAATCCTGAGCGTGCAGGAAGTGCGTGCGGCCCTGGCGCAGCTGTGAGCATGCCCACGTGACCATGGACCAGACCGCCGCGATCCGCACCGTCCTCGACCACTGCCGCACCGTGGCCGTGGTCGGCCTGTCACCCAAACCGCATCGCGACAGCTACCAGGTGGCGCGCTACATGCAGGCGCACGGCTGGCGCATCGTGCCGGTCAACCCGAATGCCAGCGGCGAGATCCTGGGCGAGCAGGTCTACCCCAGCCTGAGCGAAGCGGCAAAGCACGAGCGCATCGAGTTGGTGAACTGCTTTCGCAATTCGGCCGACATCCCGCCCATCGTCGACGAAGCAATTGCCATTGGTGCTCAGGCCGTGTGGATGCAACTCGGCGTCGAACATGCGGCCGCCGCGGACAAGGCGCGCGCCGCCGGCCTGGCTGTGGTGCAGAATCGTTGCCTGAAGATCGACCACGCCGCCCGCACCCGGGCCTGAGTACAAAAATATGAGCGAGACAACATCTGACACCGACACGGCCGACCAGCCCCAGACCGTGGAGGTTTCACACCAGGAATTCCGTACCGGCCTGCCGGCAGGGCGTTTCCGCATCATCATCAACCCGGAGAAGGCGCGCAAATACGTGCGCCACCGCCTGCTGCTGACCTTCATCGCCCTGCCGCTGGTCGGCATCGGCGCCGCATTGGCGCTGAGCGGCTACCCCTGGGCCGGCCTGGCCCTGGTCGTCCTCGGCGTGGCGGGGCACCGGTTGGTCACGGCCCAGGCACCCAAGATCCTGCTGCACTTGGTCCTGCACGACGAACGCATCTACCGCGAGGCCATCAACTTCGAGATCCTCGAAGTGCGGCTGGCCCGCTAAGGCCGGTCGCCGAGCCCCCCAGGCGACGAGCGATGCCTGGGGAGAGGGCCGCGAACGGCACGAAGTGCGAGCGCGGGGGGACTGGCGGTGCACCTGCGACAATCGGGGGTATGAGTTCTACCCCCAGCTTCGCCCCCCTGCGCAACGACACTTTCCTGCGCGCCTGCCTGCGCCAGGCCACCGACCACACCCCCGTCTGGCTGATGCGCCAGGCTGGCCGCTACCTGCCCGAGTACTGCGCCACGCGCGCCAAAGCTGGCAGCTTCATGGGCCTGGCCACCAACGTGGACTACGCCACCGAAGTCACGCTGCAGCCGCTGGAGCGCTACCCGCTCGATGCCGCCATCCTGTTCAGCGACATCCTGACCGTGCCCGACGCCATGGGCCTGGGTCTGTCCTTTGCCCAGGGCGAGGGCCCGCGTTTTGCCACCGCCGTGCGCGACGAAGCAGCAGTGGCCAAGCTGGCCGTGCCGGACATGGACAAGCTGCGCTACGTGTTCGATGCCGTAACCTCGATCCGCAAGGCGCTGGACGGCCGCGTTCCGCTGATCGGTTTTTCCGGCAGCCCGTGGACGCTGGCCTGCTACATGGTCGAAGGCGCCGGCTCGGACGACTACCGCCAGGTCAAGACCATGCTGTACAGCCGCCCGGACCTGATGCACCAGATCCTGCAGGTCAACGCCGATGCCGTGGCCACCTACCTCAACACCCAGATCGACGCCGGCGCCCAGGCGGTGATGATTTTCGACAGCTGGGGCGGCGTGCTGGCCGACGGTGCCTTCCAGCAGTTCAGCTTGGCCTACACGGCCCGCGTGCTGGCCCAGCTCAAGCGCACCGGCGTGGACGGCAAGGTGGTGCCGCGCATCGTCTTCACCAAGGGCGGTGGCCTGTGGCTGGAAGAGATGGGCCAACTCGATTGCGACGTGCTCGGCCTGGACTGGACCGTGAACCTGGGCAAGGCGCGCGCGCTGGTGGGCGCCCACAAGGCGTTGCAGGGCAATATCGATCCGAATGTTCTGTTTGCCCCGCCGGCCGCGATTGAAGCTGAGGTGAAAAAAGTACTGGAGAGCTTCGGCACGCCGCACCGGGCCCCGGCCGGCCAGCCGGATGCCACCGGCCCGACCCACATCTTCAACCTGGGCCACGGCATCAGCCAGTACACCCCGCCCGAGCATGTGGCCACCCTGGTGCAGGCAGTGCACGAACACTCCCGGAAGATGCGGAAATAGTGGTTTTCCCTAGACCTGGCATGCCCCAGAACAGGTTGGTGAATCCTGACTTATGCACAAAAGCTGTGCTGCGGTGCAGAATCAATCCCCCAAATGGGGGATTGCCGCTATAAAACCGATAGCGAACCTAAGTGATTGATTTATAAGAGTATTGCGCTTTGCTTTTTTTGTGGGCATTTCAAGAAAAGCCTTGATTTTCAAGGCTTCGGCCTGAATCGATACGCGATATCAACAAAGTTATCCACAGAAACTTTGAATGCTTTACAAAAGCCTTCCAGATCAAGCACTTAGGGGCATTTCCGGAAGTCAACATCAAGAATTCACCCCAACTCGGGCATTTCCATGACGCACTGGCTTTCGGTTCTGGTCCAGACCCCGGCACACAGCCAGGTGGCCGGGCCGTTGAGTTACCGAAGTGAGTTGGCACTTGCCGCCGGCACCCTGGTCCGCGTCCCTTTCGGCAAGCGCGAGACCCTGGGGGTGGTGTGGGATGCACCCGCGGATGGCGAAACCACCCCGTTCGACGCCGACAAGACCCGCCCCATCACGGCCGCGCTGGACAGCCTGAGCCCGCTGACCGATGCCTGGCGGCAACTGGTCGGCTTTGCCGCCGGCTACTACCAGCGCTCGCTGGGCGAGGTGGCGCTGGCCGCCCTGCCGCCGCAGTTGCGCGAACTCAGTGCCGAGCAACTGGCACGCCGGCTCAAACGGCAGGCCAAGGCCGCCCCAGCCAGCACCGCAGCCGCCGACCCGACCCGCGCCCCGCTGACGCTGACGCCCGAGCAAACGGACGTCATCACGCAGATCGAGACCCAGGCCGGGCCCTTTCTGCTGTTCGGCGCCACCGGCAGCGGCAAGACCGAGGTCTACCTGCGCTGCGTGCAAGCTTTGCTGGAGAGTGATCCGGAAGCGCAGGCCCTGGTGATGGTGCCCGAGATCAACCTCACGCCGCAGCTGGAGGCGCGCTTCATTGAACGCTTCGGCCCGCTGTACGGCGAGCAGGCGGTGGTGTCGCTGCACAGCGGCATGACCAACCCGCAGCGCCTGGCCAGCTGGCTGGCCGCGCACAGCGGCACGGCGCGCATCGTGCTGGGCACGCGCATGGCGGTGTTCGCCTCCATGCCGAAGCTGCGGCTGATCGTGGTCGACGAGGAGCACGACCCGAGCTACAAGCAGCAGGAAGGCGCGCGCTACTCGGCGCGGGACCTGGCGGTCTACCGCGGCAAACTGGAGGGCGCCAAGGTCATCCTCGGTTCGGCCACGCCTTCGCTGGAGAGCTGGCACCACAGCCGCCCAGCCGCCGAGGGCGGACGCTACGTGCGCCTGCACATGCCCAGCCGCGTGGGCGGCAACAACGAGCCCGCCGTCTCCGCGGACGGCCGCCATAACCCGGCCAGCGGCCTGCCGCTGGTGCGACGGGTGGACATGAACCACCAACCCAAACACGCGGTGTTCTCGCCGCCGCTGGTGGAGGCGATCAAGGCACGGATCGCCCGCGGTGAGCAGAGCATGATGTTCCTGAACCGCCGCGGCTACGCGCCGGTATTGCATTGCACAGACTGCGACTGGAAGAGCGAGTGCCCTTACTGCAGTGCCTTTCGCGTCTTCCACAAGATCGACCGCACGCTGCGCTGCCACCATTGCGGCTTCACCGAGCGCGTGCCGCGTGCCTGCCCGGCCTGCGGCAACCCGGACATCCGCCCCATGGGCCGCGGCACCGAACGGCTGGAAGAACATCTGGCTGAACTGCTGGGCGATGTGAAACGCCCCGATGGTGGCGCCGTGCGCATCGTGCGCATTGACGCCGACACCACCAAGCACAAGGGCGAACTGGAGTCGCAACTGGCGCAGGTGCACGCCGGTGAAATCGATGTGCTGGTCGGCACGCAAATGATTGCCAAGGGTCACGACTTCCGCCGCATCACGCTGGTGGCCGCCGTCAATGCCGACAGCGCCCTGTTCTCCAGCGACTTCCGCGCGCCGGAGCGCCTGTTCAGCCTGCTGATGCAGGCGGCCGGTCGCGCCGGACGAGATGCCGGCATCAGCGGCGAGAGCGAGATGTGGGTGCAGACTTTCCACCCGGCACACCCGCTGTTCGAAGCCCTGAAACAACACGACTACCCGGCTTTCGCCGCCCAGGAGTTGCTGGAGCGGGAGCAGGCCGGCCTGCCGCCCTTCAGTTTCCAGGCGCTGGTGCGGGCCGAGGCACGCACGCAGGAAACCGCCCAGGGCTTTTTACAGGCGGCCAGCGCGGCGGCCGCTGATCTGGCTGAAACGCAGCACGTCACGCTCTACCCGGCCGTGCCCATGAGTGTGCAGCGCGTGGCCAATGTGGAGCGGGCCCAGATGCTGATCGAGGCCGCCTCAAGGGCCGCGCTGCAGCGCTTCCTGGCCGCCTGGCATGCCACCCTGCATGAGGTGCGACAGGGGCCGGAAGGCAAGGGGCTGATCCGCTGGGCCGTGGACGTTGATCCGCTGACGATCTAGGCCGAGGTCAATTATTACCCGGGTGAAATTGCAGGATTATTTATACCCGGGTATAATTTGATTTTCAATTTCATCCGGGTAATTTATGGATTGGCTCCGCACACCGTGTACCGCCTTTGAGGGCAGTCGCTGCATCGCCACAGGCGAACTCAAGGACGTAGCCCCGCTGGCCAAAGCCGCACTGGACCGCAGTGCCGGCAACCCCAACCCGCTGCCGGTGCTGGTCTTCAACGACACCACCAGCGAGACGATCGAGCTGGACTGGCGTGGCTCGGCGCAAGACTTTGCGACCCGGCTGGGCGTGCCTGCCACGCCCCAGCCCAGCCCCGAAGCAACTCGCGGCCCTGGCCGCCCCAAACTTGGCGTGGTGGCACGGGAAGTGACCCTGTTGCCACGGCATTGGGAGTGGCTGGGCCAGCAGCCCGGTGGCGCCTCGGTGGCGCTGCGCAAACTGGTGGAGGCGGCCCGTTTGTCATCCGAAGGGAAGGATCGCGCCCGACAGAGCCGGGAGGTGGGCTACAAATTCATGTCCACCATGGCCGGGCACGAAGCGGGCTTCGAAGAAGCCAGCCGGGCTCTGTTTGCCGGCGATCAGGCCGGCCTGGAAGCACGGATCGCCGCCTGGCCGCTGGATGTGCAAGCACACCTGAAAAAACTGCTGTCCGAGGCCTTTCAAGCATGAGCACCACCGAGTCCATCCAATCGCCGCCCGTTCTGTGGAAGGTCTACCTGGCCTTCCTGGGGCCAATGATTGTCAGCAACATCCTGCAAGCGCTTTCCGGCACGGTGAACAACATCTACCTGGGGCAGATGCTGGGCGTGAAGGCCATGGCCGCGGTGTCGGCGTTATTCCCGGTGCTGTTCTTTTTCATCGCCTTCATGATCGGCCTGGGTGCGGGTGCTGCCATCCTCATCGGCCAGGCCTGGGGCGCCAAGGAGTTGGGTCGCGTCAAGGCCATCGCCGGCACCACACTGATGGTGGGCCTGTACGCAGGACTGGCGGTGGCTGCCTTTGGCGGCTCGTTCACCGAGATGATGCTGCGCGCCCTGGATACACCGGCCGACATCCTGCCGGAGGCCACGGCCTACGCCCGCATCATGCTGATCGCTGCCCCCGGCCTGTTCCTGTTCTTGCTGGTCACGTCCATGCTGCGCGGCGTCGGCGACACCACCACCTCGCTGTTGACGCTGCTGATCTCCACAATCGTCAGCCTGCTGGTCACCCCGGCATTGATTCAGGGCTGGGCTGGGCTGCCCCGCCTGGGTGTGACCAGCGGCGCCTACGCCGCAGTGGTGTCTTTCCTGATCGCGCTGGGCTGGACGGCCTGGTATCTCCTGCGCAAGCACCACCCGCTGGCACCCAACGCGGCGTTCATGAAGCACCTGCGCATCGACCGCAGCATTCTGGTCAAGATCCTGTTCGTCGGTCTGCCCACGGCCTTGTCGATGATCACCATCTCGGTGGCCGAGATTGCGGTCCTGTTCCTGGTCAACCGCCATGGCTCGCAAGCCACGGCGGCTTACGGCGCGGTGAATCAGATCGTCTCGTACGTGCAGTTCCCGGCCATCTCCATCGCCATCACAGCTTCCATCCTGGCAGCCCAGGCCATTGGTGCCGGGCGCAGCCACACCTTGGGCAAGATCGCCCGCACCGGCATCACGATGAACCTGGTGTTGACCGGTTCGCTGGTGCTGCTGGGTTATCTTTTCTCGCGCCACATCCTCGGTTTGTTCATCACCGACGTGGCCGTGGTGGACATGGCGCAGACGCTGCTGCACATCATGCTGTGGAGCAGCGTGATCATGGGCATGTCGATGGTGCTGTCGGGTTTGATGCGCGCCAGCGGCACCGTGCTGATGCCCACGGCCATCACGATGATCGCCATTGCGGGCATAGAAATTCCGGTGGCCTGGGTCTTGAACCAGCTCTATGGCTTGAACGGCATTTGGGCGTCCTACCCGATCGCCTTTCTGGCGATGCTGGTCATGCAGACGGCTTATTACCGTCTGGTGTGGAAGAGAAAGCCGATCCGCCGACTGTGATGTCGGGCCATCTGACGTGCATCAAGGCCGCAGCGCAGCACCAACCAAGTCAGCCACAAGCCCACGCATAATGAAGCTGAAGAGGCACCTTGGATGACAGCACCTCCAGCCTAGAGAAGGAAATGATGATGACCCAGTTTTCAACGTCCACACGTCAGCGCCGTGGTCACTTGTATGGCGCCGCCCTGCTGGCCTCGCTCCTGCTGGCCGGCTGTTCCGCCGAATGGCTGAACCGCCAGCCGGCACAGGAAATCGCCCAGCGCACCAAGCCACCAGGCTCTGTCTACGTCGGCTGGCGCGTCTTCCAGGAACGCTGCGCAAGCTGCCATGGCACGGATGCCACCGGCACGATCAACGCCCCCAACCTCCTGCCGCGCATGAAAGACATTGGCCCGCGCCGCTTCGCCGGCCTCGTGCTCCAGCGCTACGACTGGACGCAGCCCCCGACACAAGCCACCACCCCTGGTGCAGCGCGGGAAACACAGGTTGAAGTGATCATGCAACGCAAAGACGCCCCGCTGACGATGCCGGCCTGGCAGGGCGAGCCAGTTGTCAGTGCCCAGATCATGGACCTGTATGCCTATCTGGCGGCACGTTCCGAAGGCACCCAGGGCCCCGGCCGGCCCCAGCCCTGAAGCCCCACGGCCTGCGCGCGCATCGCCGGCCAGAAGACAAAGGCCGCCCGAAGGCGGCCTTTGTCTTTCCAACCCGCAGGCGGCTCACGCCAGATCGAAGCGGTCCAGGTTCATCACCTTGGTCCAGGCCGCGACGAAGTCCTGCACGAACTTCTGCCTGCCGTCAGCGCTGGCATAAACCTCGGCCAGTGCGCGCAGCACGGCGTTGGAGCCGAACACCAGATCCACGCGGGTGCCTGTCCACTTGACGCCACCGGTCTTGCGGTCCCGACCCTCGAAGCTGTTGCCCTCCTTCGAAACAGGCTTCCACTCGGTGGCCATGTCGAGCAGGTTGACGAAGAAGTCGTTCGTCAACGTGCCGGGTTTGACCGTGAGCACGCCATGCTGGCTACCATCAAAGTTGGCGCCCAGCACGCGCAGGCCGCCGACCAACGCCGTCATCTCCGGTGCGGTGAGCGTGAGCAGCTGAGCCTTGTCCACCAGCAGGTGCTCGGCCGGCACGCCCGACTTGGCCATCTTCGCGTTGACGTAGTTGCGGAAACCGTCGGCCAAGGGCTCCAGGTGCTGGAAGGAAGCCACATCGGTCTGCTCGGCCGTGGCGTCGACACGCCCCGGCGCAAACGGCACGTCCAGCGCGGCGCCGGCTGCCTTGGCGGCCATCTCGATGCCGACACCACCGGCCAGCACGATCACATCAGCCAGCGACAGCTTGCCGCTCGCCTTCTGGATCGCTTCCAGCTTGGGCAGCACCTTGGCTGCCGTCTGGTTGACGGCCCAGTCCTTCTGCGGGGCCAGACGGATGCGCGCACCGTTGGCACCACCACGCTTGTCGCCACCACGGAAGGTGGAGGCAGACGCCCAGGCGGTGGACACCAGCTCGGCCACGGACAGGCCGGAGGCGGCGATCTTCGCTTTCACGTCGGCGATGTCGGCTGCCGTCGGCTTGTGGATCGCGGCGGGGAGCGGGTCCTGCCAGAGCAGGTCTTCTTTCGGCACCTCGGGGCCCAGGTAGCGCGCCTTGGGGCCCAGATCGCGGTGGGTCAGCTTGAACCAGGCACGGGCATAGGCTTCGGCGAAGGCTTGCGGGTCGTTCAGGAACTTGCGTGAGATCTTCTCGTAGGTCGGATCAAAGCGCAGCGACAGGTCGGTGGTGAGCATTGTGGGGCGGCGCGGCGGCGAGTCGGGCGTCGGGCCGGGGATGATGACCTCGGCATCCTTCGCTTCCCACTGGATGGCGCCGGCTGGGCTCTTGGTCTTGACCCACTCGTACTTGAACAGGAACTGGAAGAAGTCATTGCTCCAGCGCGCCGGGGTGCTGGTCCAGGTCACTTCGATGCCCGAGCTGATGGTGTCCTTGCCCTTGCCGGCGCCGAACTGGTTGGCCCAGCCGAAGCCTTGTTGCTCCAGCACAGCCGCTTCGGGGGCAGCACCGACGTTGTCCGCCGGGCCGGCGCCGTGGGTTTTGCCGAGGGTGTGCCCGCCAGCGATCAGTGCCACGGTTTCCTCGTCGTCCATCGCCATGCGGGCGAAGGTCTCGCGGATGTCTTTGGCGGCCGACACCGGGTCGCCATTGCCGTTCGGGCCTTCGGGGTTCACGTAGATCAGGCCCATCTGCACGGCCGCCAGGGGGTTCTCCAGGTCACGCTTGCCGCTGTAGCGCTGTTCTGCGCCCAGCCAGGTGGTTTCCTTGCCCCAGTACACGTCCTGGTCCGGTTCCCACACGTCTTCGCGGCCGCCGGCGAAACCGAAGGTGCGGAAGCCCGCGTTTTCCAGCGCCACGTTGCCAGCCAGGATCATCAGGTCGGCCCAGGAAATCTTCTGGCCGTATTTCTGCTTGATGGGCCACAGCAGGCGACGGGCCTTGTCCAGGTTCACGTTATCGGGCCAGGAGTTCAGTGGCGCAAAACGCTGCTGGCCCCGGCCCGCACCGCCGCGGCCATCACCCACGCGGTAGGTGCCGGCACTGTGCCAGGCCATGCGGATCATCAGGCCGGCGTAGCTGCCGGAGTCGGCAGGCCACCAGTCCTGCGAGTCGGTCATCAGCTTGTTCAGGTCGGCCTTGAGTGCCGCATAGTCAAGCTTCTTGAATTCCTGGGCGTAGTCGAAGTTCGCGCCCAATGGATTGGACTTTTCCGAATGCTGGTTCAGCAGATCCAGGCGCAGTTGATTCGGCCACCAATCCTTGTTTTGCGTACCGCCACCGGCAGCACCGTGGAAGGGACATTTGGCTTCAATGGACATGGTTTTCTCCTAGTGCTTGTGATGTTGACGTTCCGACGAGACGTCTCAGCTGGCTTGTGCCAGGGTGGCCAGGCATTCAAGCCAGGACGGCTGACGCTGGGCATGGGCTTGCAGATAGGCAGTGGTCATACGGTACTCCTTTAACTTGAAAGTGGTTCAAGTTTAGAGTTTGACTATTGGATTAGCTATTTGATTTGAAATATCTATCAAATAGCGCAAACCTATCGCTGCACCGGAGCAGCCAGGGGAAAACGGAAACTAGGTCATCAAGGCCACGACGGCCGAGAAGCTCAAGAAGGCCACTGCAGTAGAGACCAGGATGATGCGGGCGATGCGCCCGTTGTCGGCGCCAAAACGTTCGGCCAGCATCGAGACGTTGCTGGCACTGGGCAGGGCGGCCACCAGCACCATCACGGTCAACGCCGGGCGCGCCAGCGGCACGCCGAGTTGAATGGCGCCGCCGCCCACCAGCAGCACCAGCAGCGGGTGCAGCAACAGCTTGTAAACCGCCACCGGCACGTAGTCGCTCAAGGGGTGGGGCGCATGGTCATGCTCGGCCGCCAGCATCTGCGAGCGCGCCAGCACAGCGCCGATGGTGAACAGTGCGGTGGGCGAGGCAGCGTCCGCCAGCAGCCAGACCGTCTTGGTGACCGGGCCCGGCAATTCGAGTTGGATGTAGGAGGCCAAGCCACCGAGCAGGATGGCCCAGGGCATGGGATTGAACAGCATGCCCTTGAGCGCGTTGCGCGCCGCCACCGCCATGCCGTGCGTGTCGGCCCCATCCAGGCGCGACAGCGCAATGCACAGCGAGGTGGTGATGACCATGTCCACCGTGATGGTCACGATCATCGGGCCGGCGGCCTGCGCGCCCAGCAGCGCCACCAGCAGCGGCACGCCCATGAAACCGGTGTTGGGAAAGGCCGCCACCAGCGCGCCGAACGAGGCGTCGTTCCAGCCGATGCGTTTGTTCAGCGTGACAGTGATCGTGAAGACGACCATGGTGAAGGCACACAACAACCAGACGCCGAACACGCTGGCGTCGAGCAGTTGCGCAATCGGCGTGGTCGCGCCAAAGCGGTACAGCATGCAGGGCAGCGCAAAGAACAGCACAAAGCCATTCAGCCCGGGAATCGCCTCCAGCGGCAGCATGCGCCGGCGCGCCGCCAGGTAGCCGCACAGGACCAGAGCAAAAAACGGGAAGGTGACAGAAAGAATGTTCAGCACGGCCTTATTGTCACAGCAGATGGCACGGCTTTTCCCCGTCTTCAGGATGCGAGATGCACTCTCGGTATGATTCCTCGCTTCGCCTCTGTTTTCTGCATGTCGTCCACCCCCTCCCACGGTCTGAATCTCGCACAACAGGATGCCGTCAACTTCCTGCACGGCCCCTGCCTGGTGCTGGCCGGCGCCGGTTCGGGCAAGACGCGCGTCATCACGCACAAGATCGCCCGCCTGATCCAGACCGGGATGGACCCGAAGCGCATTGCCGCCATCACCTTCACCAACAAGGCGGCGGCCGAAATGCGGGAGCGGGCCAAGGGGCTGATCGGCAAGGCCGCCAAGGACGTGCGCATCTGCACCTTCCACGCGCTGGGCGTGCACATGCTGCGCGAAAGCGGCGAGGTGCTGGGCCTGAAGCCCCAGTTCTCCATCCTCGACAGCGATGACGTGACCAGCATCCTGAAGGACGCCGGCGGTTCGGTCGATGCCGCCACCGCCCGCCAATGGCAATGGACCATCAGTGCGTGGAAAAACATGGGCCTGAACGCCGAGCAGGCCGAAGCGCAGGCCGCCGACGACAACGAACGCATCATCGCGCGCATCATGGCGCGCTACGAGGAGCGGCTGACGGCCTACCAGAGCGTGGACTTCGACGACCTGATCGGTATGCCACTGAAATTGCTGCGCGACCACGAAGAGGTGCGCAGCAAGTGGCAGCAGATGATGGGCCACATCCTGGTAGACGAATACCAGGACACCAACGCCACCCAGTACGAGGTGCTCAAGGCCCTGGTCGGCAGCCACGACCCGCAAAATTCACGTTTCACCGCCGTGGGCGACGACGACCAGTCGATCTACGGCTGGCGCGGCGCCACGCTGGACAACCTGAAGAAATTGCCGGTCGACTTTCCGAATCTGAAAGTCATCAAGCTGGAGCAGAACTACCGCTCCACCAGCGCCATCCTGCGCGCGGCCAACAACGTGATCGGCCCCAACCCCAAGCTGTTCCCGAAGAACCTGTGGAGCGATCTGGGCGAAGGCGAGCCGGTGCGCGTGGTCGATGCCGACAACGAGGAGCACGAAGCCGAGCGCACCGTGGCGCGCATCCAGAGCCTGCGCTCCAACTCCCAGCACAAGGAATTCCGCGACTTCGCCGTGCTGTACCGCGCCAACCACCAGGCGCGCGTGTTTGAGCAGGCCTTGCGCCGCGCGCAGATTCCCTACAAGGTGTCGGGTGGCCAGAGCTTCTTCGACCGCGCCGAGATCAAGGACCTGTGCGGCTGGTTCCGCCTGTGGGTGAACAACAACGACGACCCGGCTTTCCTGCGTGCCGTCACCACGCCCAAACGCGGCATCGGCCACCAGACGCTGCAGCAGCTGGGCACCTTTGCCAGCAAGTACAAGCTCAGCCTGTTCGAGGCGTTGTTCTCCTCCTCGCTCGGCTCGGTGTTGAACGCCCGCGCGGTGGGCAGCCTGCACGAGTTTGGTCGTTACCTGAACGACCTCGAATACCGGGCTCGCCACACCCAGGGGGCGGAAGATGCTCGCGCCTTCCTGGCCGACTGGCTCAAAGAGATCGGCTACGAGAAACACCTGTACGACAGCGAAGACAACGAGAAGGTGGCGGCCTCGCGCTGGACCAACGTGATGGAGTTCTGCGACTGGATGGCGCAGCGCTGCGGCGGCCAGATTGACGATGCGGCTGGCGTAACGCTGGCCAGCGAGAAGAAGTCACTGCTGGAAGTGGCGCAGACCATCTCGCTGCTGTCCACCATCAGCGAACGCGAGCAGGACCAGAATGTGGTGACGCTCTCCACCCTGCACGCCTCCAAGGGCCTGGAGTGGCCGCACGTGATGCTGGTCGGCGTGACCGAAGGCATGCTGCCGTTCAAGCTGGACGAAGGCGCCGACTCGCTGGGCGGCTCCTCGCGCGAGCACGAGGCGGCCAATGAAAGCATCGCGCAACGCCTGCAGGAAGAGCGCCGCCTGATGTACGTGGGCATCACGCGCGCCCAGCGCACGCTGGCCGTGAGCTGGCCGCGCCGCAAGAAAAAAGGGCGTGAGATGGTGACCGCCCAGCCCAGCCGTTTCATTGCCGAGATGGCGCTGGACCAGGCCACGGTGAAAGAAGACCCGCGCGAAAAGCTGCGCGCCCTGCGCGCCGAATTCGCCAAGAAGGCCCAGGATGCGGCAGCGGCGCAAGCGCTGGCCGGACCAGCATGAAACCAATCGCTATCTTTTTGATAGCTGCTGGCGCAATATCGACAAGCGCAACAGCCCAAAACAACATTGAAAATCAGGCCGCCACGCCGGACGCCGGCTGGCTGGCTTGCACCCGATTGAACGATGCACCGGCACGGCTGGCCTGCTTCGACCGCTGGGCCGGGCAGCAGGCGCCGGGCATGACCGCCACGGCACCTAACGCGACCCCGCCGGCGCTGGCCTCGGAACAGCCACCGCCCGTGGCACCCGCCGCCACGGGGGCGATTGAAAAACCGACACAAACCGCAGCGACCGAACCCGACTGTCACAGCAGCCAGTCGTCGACCCTGTCGCGCTTCTGGGAGTTGGAAGCCAGCAGCGATTGCGGCCGCTTCAACATCCGCGGCTACCGCCCAATCAGCCTGTCGTTGATCGGCTCCGACAGCGTCAACACAGCGCCGAGCACGCCCACAGCCGGCCACACCGCCAGCTACCAGCCCTACCTGCAAGGCGAGACCCGTATCCAGCTCTCGGTGCGCACCAAGATCGCTTCCGGCTTCCTGACGCACGACGACCCGGTCAAGCGCGACTCGCTCTGGTTCGGCTACAGCCAGCAGTCCTACTGGCAGCTCTTCAACGAACAACTCTCGCGTCCGTTCCGCAACACCGACCACGAACCGGAACTGATGTACATCGTGCCGACCGACGCCGATCTGCCCGGGGGCTGGCGGCTGCGTTACAGCGGCATCAGCCTCAACCACCAGTCCAACGGCCAGACGCTGCCGCTGTCGCGCAGCTGGAACCGCATCATCCTGATGGCCGGTGCCGAGAAGGGCGACAAGTACACCCTGACCGGCCGCGTCTGGCAGCGCATGCCCGAAGACGCCGCCAGCGATGACAACCCGGGCATCAGCGACTACGTGGGGCGCGCCGAAGTCACCGGCATGTGGAACCTGGACAAGCTCAACTCGCTGAGCATGACGGTGCGCCATTCGTTGCAGGCGGTAGGCAACGGCTCGCTGCGCCTGGACTGGATGCGCGCCATCGGCACTCCCGGCCGCGGCAGCATGACCAGCGGCCTGCGCTTTCACGTCCAGCTGTTCAGCGGCTACGGCGACTCGCTGCTGGACTACAACCGCCAGCGCACGGTGCTCAGCATTGGCCTGAGCCTGGTCGACTGGTAAGCCTCAGACCGCCCCGCCGTCAATCACCCACGCGCAAAGCACCGCGACGGACCTGGTCGCGCTCCAGCGACTCGAACAAGGCCTTGAAGTTGCCTTCGCCAAAGCCCTCATCACCCTGGCGCTGGATGAACTCGAAGAACACCGGCCCAAGCAGGGTCTGCGAGAAGATCTGCAGCAACAGACGGGGGCGCCCATCGGCCGTACTGCCATCGAGCAGGATGCCGCGCGCCTGCAATTCGGGTACCGGCTGGCCGTGGCCCGGCAGCCGCTCGCTCAGCATGTCGTAGTAGACCTCGTTCGGCGCCGTCATCAACGGGATGCCGGCCAGCTGCAGGGCATCAACGCTGGCCAGCAGGTCATCGGTGAGCAGCGCCACGTGCTGGATACCCTCGCCGTTGAACTGCATCAGGAATTCCTCGATCTGACCGGCACCGCGCGAGGACTCCTCGTTGAGCGGAATGCGGATCTTGCCGTCCGGCGCCGTCATGGCCTTGGACGTCAGGCCGGTGTATTCGCCTTGGATGTCGAAGTAACGGATCTCGCGGAAGTTAAACAGGCGTTCGTAGAACTGCCCCCAATACGCCATGCGGCCGCGGTAGACGTTGTGCGTCAGGTGGTCGATCAGGCGCAGGCCGTGTCCGCTCGGGCGGCGCGGCACGCCTTCGACCCACTCGAAGTCGATGTCGTAGATCGACTTGCCGTCCTCGAAGCGATCGATCAGGTACAGCGGCGCGCCGCCGATGCCACGGATCGCCGGCAGGCGCAACTCCATCGGCCCAGTCGGAATCTCGATCGGCTGCGCGCCCAGCTCCAGCGCGCGCGCATAGGCTTTGTGCGCATCGCGCACGCGAAAGGCCAGACCACAGGCCGCGGGGCCGTGCTCGGCCGCAAAATAAGAAGCCAAGCTGCGCGGCTCGCGGTTGACGATGAAGTTGATCTCGCCCTGGCGGTACAGCAGCACGTCCTTGGAACGGTGACGGGCCACCAGGCTGAAGCCCATTTTCTCGAACAGAGGTTCCAGTACGTTGGGTACGGGCGAGGCGAACTCGACGAATTCGAACCCCATGAGGCCCATGGGGTTCTCGAACAGATCAGACATGAAATTTCTCCGGAATGGCGTGGATGACTAAAACACAGGCGTCATCGCCATACCGGAGGCGCACCGGGACGACCGCGGCAGCTGCGGGCCAGGTGATCGCCAATGAAGAGTGCGCTGCCGCTCATGTTGGAGTTGGTACGTCAGGTTGTAGGCGCATCATATCGGGCCCGGCACAACGTGCAAGGCCATCGCCAGTAAAAAGCCCCTTGTCGGGGCCTTTCAGGCCAACCCGCCTCTGCGGCCACCGGATGGCCTAGTGTGCCCGCCACGCTGCGCAGAGAAGATCTGTCAGCACCACGGGCACATCATTGTCAAAACTCATCAACAGCTCCGGCGCCTGAGCCGCGGCGGCTGATTGCAAGATGCCCGCCACACTGGCTTTCTGCGCGTCGGTTGCTGCGTGCTTGAGCCGCGTCTCCAGCAGCGAGACCGTTTCTTCCCGCATCCGGTCGGAGCCCAGGACATGCCAGGCATAGTCAATCTCGTAACGGTCAAAGGCGTCCTTCAAGCTTTCTGCGTTCAGCTTGGCTTCTTCGGCGAAGTGGTTCAGCGTGCGGGTGCAGATCCCGTTCATCACCTGGGCAACCAGGTCAGCATGTTCATGCACAGCAGTGTCAGTGGTCATTTCGGAGTCCTTGTTGAATGGCGGGCGCGCGCCCGAATGGATGTGACCCGTTGTCGGCAGATGGGCAAACGAACCGGCGCGGGTGTGAGGCAAGCCAGACTGGCCTCACAGTGAATCGACGCCATCAGGGCGCAGTGCGCTCAATGGCGAAAAGGCGAGGAAAGGTCGGCCTCGAACCAGACCGAACCTCGCGGGGGCTCGACGATCGATGGGGAAAATAAAAAAGCCACCCCTGAGGATGGCTTTCTGAGAGATCTTGGTGGCCTGGGGCGGAATCGAACCACCGACACGCGGATTTTCAATCCGCTGCTCTACCAACTGAGCTACCGGGCCAAGAGATGGAATTATAGCAGGACTTTTCCACCATTCCTGCGGCCACTTCAAGAAGTGCCGCGCTTGCCGCGGGACAGGTCCACCCCAAGCTGCTTGAGCTTGCGATAGAGGTGGGTGCGCTCCAGGCCGGTCTTCTCAGCAACGCGGGTCATGGACCCGCTTTCACGCGCCAGGTGGTACTCGAAATAGGCCTTCTCGAACTCGTCGCGCGCTTCGCGCAAGGGCTTGTCCAGCATGAAGTTCTGCTGTGCCTGCGGCCCCAGCTCCACAGCCCCTGACACGGTCAGTTGCCCGGTCAGCGTGGTCATCTCCGTCACGATCTCGACCGGCTGGCTGAGTGCAGACGCCGGCTTGCGCAAGCTGCCCTTGACCAAGCCCTGCTCCACTGCCTTGAGCAGCTTTTGCAAGGTGATCGGTTTTTCCAGGAAGGCCAGGGCGCCGATCTTGGTGGCCTCGACCGCCGTGTCGATGGTGGCGTGACCGCTCATCATGATGACCGGCATGGTCAGCAAACCAGTGGTGGACCATTCCTTGAGCAAGGTCACACCATCGGTGTCCGGCATCCAGATATCGAGCAGCACCAGATCGGGCCGTTCACGCTGGCGGGCGGCACGAGCTTGAGCCGCATTTTCAGCCACCTCGACGGTGTGCCCTTCGTCGTTCAGGATTTCCCACAGCAGATCACGAATGCCGAGTTCGTCATCCACCACCAGAATGTTTGCCATGATTTGTAAGCGCTGTGCCTCGGAAAATAACTCGCCGTGCTCAGGCTGAGGTCACGGGCTGCACTGCGAATGATAACGATACTTGCGCACCCACCACCTGGTCGTCCACGACCCGGTTGGCCAGATCGATGCGCGAGCCATGTTCATCGGCAATCTTCTTGACCACGGCCAAGCCAAGACCCGTGCCTTTGGCCTTGGTCGTGACGTAAGGCTCGAACGCGCGCTTGAGGATGTTCTCAGGGAACCCGGTGCCGTGGTCGAGCACGCTCAGACGCACCCGTCCGCTGGATTCCACCCACTGGGTGCGCAGTGTCACGCTGCAGTCAGCGCCGCTGCGTGCTGCCGTTTCGGTGGCATCCTGCGCGTTTTGCAGCAGGTTGTGCAACACCTGCCGCAACTGCTGAGCATCGCCCAGGATGCGTGGGCAACGTGGGTCCAGCTCGGCGTGCACCGGCACATGAACGTTCTCTCCGCCATACAGATGCAGCACTTCAGCGACCAGTGCATTAAGGTCCAGCGGCTTGAGTTCTGCTGCCGGCAGGCGTGCATAGTCGCGGAACTCATTGACCAGCCGCTTCATGGCATCGACCTGGTCGACGATGGTCTTGACCGATTTGGACAGGATCGCCTGCTCGGGAGCATCCACCTTACCAGTGAGCTTCATCTCCAGCCGCTCGGCCGACAGCTGGATAGGCGTGAGCGGATTCTTGATCTCGTGCGCCAAACGCCGAGCCACCTCGCCCCAGGCCTGAGCACGCTGGGCAGAGACGATTTCTGAAATATCGTCAAACACCAGCAGCCGTGCATGACCAGGCAGCTCGGCGCCACGTGCCACCAGGGTCACGATCCCATCGGCCGTCTGACCTGCCAGACCGGATTGCACACCGCCGAGTTCGAAGGACTGCTGCCAGTGGTCGAGACCGTGTTCGCTGCTCTCTCCCAGGAACGTATCAAACTGGGCCTGAACACGGCTGCCGAACTCCTCCAGCCCCTCGATGTCAGCCAGGCGTCGCCCTTCACAAGCCGCCAGCGGCACCCTCAAAATGCGCGTGGCACCGGGATTGGCCGACTGGATGGCGCCCCGTTCATCGAGCACCATCACACCTGCGGTCAGATTGTCCAGAATGGTCTGCAGGTTGGCACGCGCCGCATTGACCTGCTCCATGCTGTGCTCGACGGCCTGGCGGGCATCGGCCAGCTGCTGCGTCATGTCCGCAAATGAGCGGGTCAGCCCCCCGAGCTCGTCCTTGCCCTGCAAAACGGTCTTCGGTGTCAGATCGCCTGCCGCCACTTGGCGCACCCCATCGGCCAGCAGCAGCAGTGGGCGCGTGATCTGGTTCCCCAACAGCACGGCCAGCAACACGGCACCGAAGACCGCCAGGAACAGGCTCAGGGTCAGGGTACCGATGTACATGCGCCGCAGCCCATCGCGTGCCAGCGCGCGCTCCTGGTATTCACGGTAGGCTTCGGTCACCGCAAGGGCATTGGCCACCAACGCCTCCGGCAATTCCTGCGTCACCAGCAGGAAGCGGTTTTCTCCCAGCATGCCGAAGTTGGACGAGGGCACCTGGGCCAAGGCCTTCAGGCGAACCTGGCGCGCCGTCTCACCCGCACCGGGCACATCATCCAGTCCTTCAACCCAAGTCACGACACGTTGACTGCGGGCGGCGCGAAATTGCTGAGCCCCCGGCCGCTCCGGCGTCAGCTGCAACTGAGAGGCACCAACGCTGGCAATCAACTGTCCCGTTGCCCCCCAAAGCATGACATCGCGTCCGCCCAGTTGTTCGCGCACGCGCTCCAGCACCAGCCCGGCTGTCACATCGGGCGTATCTTGCAGTTGCTGGGCGGCACTGCGGGTTTTGCTCGACAAGTCGGTAGACAAGATGTCCAAGGTGGTTCGCCCCAGATTCAGACCTGCTTCGAGCGCCCCCTCCACCTTGACGTCGAACCAGCTCTCGATCGAACGCGACACAAACTGATAGGACACCACGTAGATCAACATGCCTGGGGCAAAGCCGGCCAGGGCGAAGACGGCCGCCAGTTTGACCAAAAGCCGGCTGCCGAAACGCCCCTGGCGCAGACGTCTGGCCAGGCGAAAAGCGATCCAGCCAATCACCAGCAACAGCAAGGCCGCCACCGCCACGTTGACCGCAAAGAGGCGCGCGTAGTTGCGCTCATACAGTTCGCGGTTGTTAGTCGCCTGGGTCAGGAGGAACAGCAAGACCAGGCCGATAGCCACCATGGCAGCCATCCCGATGCCCAGTGTCCAACGCAAGGCAGGAGAGCTTTGCAAGCTCTGCCTGACGCTGGCCTCGATCGTCGGCTTCTTCACTTCAGGTTGTCCAGGGCCAGCCGTTGCGTTGCTGCCATTGAGAGCGCCCAGTCGTTCTGCCCCAAGGCTCCTATCTGCAGAGGTCGCGGCAACTGCGACACGTCCAGCCGGAATCGGAATTCGACCCGATGACGTCCGCTCGGGTCAAGGTCACGCAACTCGGCAATGCGCCAGCCGGAGATGCGGCGTACAGCAGCCATCGCATCTTCCAATGTATCGAAACTCTGGTTCAGGATCACGCCCAGACCGTTGTTGGCGATGGTACTGGGGGAGACGGCCAGGCGCCAGCGCCGCGTCAGCGGATGAAATACCAGCCGCATGTGCCGCTCTGCGCCCGCCACCTTTTTGTCCGCCCAGTACCAGCGTTCGCGATAGACCTCCGCCTCGGCCACGAAAAACACGGCAACCCCCTTGAGCAGGGCCGACTCAACCGTCGTCGGCAGATCAAAGTTGAGCGTGGCGCTCAGCAAGACGCCCTCGTTGTCCCCTTCCAGGCGTAACTGCACCACCTCGGCCACAGGTTGTGCCAGTGCCGGGCGAGGCATCCAGCCGACCAGCAGGGCGCAGGCCAGCAGCACGGCCCAATCAAGCCGCGCGTTTTTCCAGCAGTGCGTAATAAAAGCCGTCATGGTCACTGTCTTGATTGTCTAGGACGTCGCCGTCTCCGACGGTGAAATGCGGCAATAAATGGCCTGGCGAGGGCAGTAAACGGGCCTGGGTGTTGTGTGCAAGAAACGTTTGAATCTGCAGGTCACCCTCCGCCTTGAATACCGAACAGGTGCAGTACAGCAAGCGCCCCCCCGGTTTCAGCAACGGCCACAGAGTGGCCAGCAAACGGGCCTGGATGGCCGCCAGTTGTCCAACATCACTCTCACGGCGCAGCCAGCGCACGTCCGGGTGGCGCCGCACAATGCCCGAGGCGGTGCAGGGCGCATCCAGCAGGATGGCGTCAAACGGCTGCCCGTCCCACCAGGCGGCGGGCTGCCCGGCATCGGCCACCTGCACCCGGGCCTGCAAGCCCAAGCGCTGCAAAGTCTGTCCGATGCGCTCGGCGCGCACCGGGTCGATTTCCAGTGCACTGACCTCGCAATCCGCCAACTCCAGCAAATGGGCCGTTTTGCCTCCGGGTGCAGCACAGGCATCGAGCACACGCAAACTGGCCGTGCCAGCCAACCCCTGCAGCAACAGCGGGGCCGCCTGTTGCGCTGCCGCATCTTGCACCGAGACGTGACCCTCGGCAAAACCGGGAATCGCCTGTACCGGCAACGGAGCGGCCAAGGTCACGCCAAATTCCCCGTTGCGCCATGCCGCGATACCCGCTCCGCGCAGACGCGTCAGGTAGGAATCGATCGTCGTCTTCCGGACATTGACACGCAGCGTCATGGGTGCCTGCCGGTTGTTGGCCTGCAGAATGGCCTGCCATTGTTTCGGATGGTCCTGCCGCAAACGCTCAATCCACCATGCCGGGTGATTCCAGCGTGCCACGGGATCCACCTCCGTACGAGCAAGCAACTCAGCGCGTTCACGCAGGAAACGGCGCAGACAGCCGTTCACAAAGCCGGCTTGTGCTCGAATCGAAGCCGTGTGCTTGGCCGCTTCCACTGCCTGGTTGACCAAGGTGAAGCTTTCATACGGGGCCACCGCCTCGTCCCAGATCAATGCCAGTGCCGTACACAGCAGGGCATCCACGGCAGCCGGCGGCTTGCGCGATGCCAGCAGCCGGCGCAAAGCTTCGGCGCGCCCCAACGAGCGCAGTACTTGGTACACCAGCGCCTGCACGCCTGGCCGCAGGCTGACCTGGACCGTTTCCAACGCCGCCGTACCTGATGCGCCCTGGCGGATGGCCGCCAAAACGACCGCCACCGCCTGCAGCTGACGCCACAACGGTATTTTGGAATCGCTTTCGTTCATGTGATCGTATGTGCCGGTTTGAAACCGAACAGCCAGGCCAGCAGATGCGCCGGAAATTGAACAATGGCGTCGTTGTAGTCCTGCACCAAGCGGTTGAACTCTTGCTTGGCATTGGCGGCCTGCAGCGTGATGTGTTCCCACTGTTGCTGCAGCACAGCCGGCAGTGGCTCGCCCGCCAGATCGGGGGGCTCATCACGCAAGCGCGACCATGACTCGCACAGCGTCTCGTGCGCGGTCTGCAGCGCACGCATCGCCAGAGCATCCAGCGGATGGGACCTCGCCGCCTTGAGTGACGATTCGAATTGCCGTGCCGCAGCCAGCACGCCGACACGCAAACCAGCCTCTTCGTCATCCGACGGCAAGGCGAAACTACCCAACACCAGAGTCACGTACTGGGTGAACTGCATCTCCAGCGGCGCAAAAGCGGCTATCGCCTGCGAGCGCAAGCGCACCAGCCGGTTGTAGGCCCCCACGGCCCAGAACAACACCACCGCCCAGACGACCCAGATGGCGAGCGGAATATTCATGCCTGTGATTCCTCCGAGACGATATCAAGCCTGCAACAAAATCTGCTCAGAAAAAAGCCCCAAGCGCCTGCAAAGGGCTTGGGGCTTGATTGTGCGACAGCCGCCGGTTTTACTCGGTGGCGGCTCCCGCATCGGCAGGGGTCTCACCGGCCAGTTCGGCTGCCTCGGCATCGGCAATGGCGCGACGCTCGGCGTCGTCCATGCTCTCGCGCACCTTGCGGGCCTGGTGGTAGGCCATGCCGGTACCCGCCGGGATCAGGCGGCCGACGATGACGTTCTCTTTCAGACCGCGCAGTTCGTCGCGCTTGCCCATGATGGCCGCTTCGGTCAGCACGCGAGTGGTTTCCTGGAAGGAAGCCGCGCTGATGAAGCTGTCGGTGGACAGCGATGCCTTGGTGATACCCAACAACAGGTTGGAGTACGTCGCGGGGATCTTGCCTTCGGCGCGCAAAGCGTCGTTGGTGTTGAGCATTTCGGAACGCTCAACCTGTTCGCCGGCGATGTAGTTCGAATCACCCGCGTTCTCAACCACCACGCGGCGCAGCATCTGACGCACGATCACTTCAATGTGCTTGTCGTTGATCTTCACGCCCTGGAGTCGGTACACGTCCTGCACCTCATCCACGATGTAGCGCGCCAGTTCTTCCATGCCCAGCAGACGCAGGATGTCCTGCGGGTCGGCCGGACCGTCGACCACGCTCTCGCCCTTGTTGACCACCTGGCCTTCGTGCACCAGGACGTTCTTCTCCTTGGGCACCAGCTCATCCCAGACCTTGCCTTCCGGATCGGTGATCTGCAGGCGGATCTTGCCTTTGGTTTCCTTGCCGAAGGACACGGTACCGGTCATCTCGGCCAGCATGCCCTTGTCCTTGGGTGAGCGGGCTTCGAACAACTCGGCCACACGCGGCAGACCGCCGGTAATGTCTCGGGTCTTCTGGCCTTCCACCGGGATACGGGCCAGCACCTCGCCGGGGCCCACGTCCTGGCCATCGCGCACCTGGATCAGGGCACCGACCTGGAAGCCGATCGTCACGGCGTGATCGGTGCCGGGGATCTTCACTTCAGCGCCTGAGGCGTCGATCAGCTTGACCTGCGGACGCACGATCTTGGTCGAACCGCGGCGCTTCGGATCGATCACCACCAGGGTCGACAGGCCGGTGACCTCGTCCACCTGCTTGGCCACGGTCAGACCTTCCTCGACGTTCTCGAACTTCACCTGACCGGCGAATTCCGTGATGATCGGGCGGGTCAGCGGGTCCCAGTTGGCGAGAATCGCGCCAGCCTTGATGGTCTGGTCAGCCTTGATCGTCAACACGGCACCATACGGCACCTTGTGACGCTCACGCTCGCGGCCATGCTCGTCATGGATGATGATCTCGCCGGAACGGGCAATCACCACCAGTTCGCCCTTGCTGTTGGTCACATAGCGCATCGTGGCATTGAAACCGATGATGCCGTTGGACTTGGCTTCCACGCTGGAGGCAATCGCCGCACGCGAAGCCGCACCACCGATGTGGAAGGTACGCATGGTCAGCTGGGTACCCGGCTCACCGATCGACTGGGCGGCAATCACACCGACCGCTTCACCCATGTTGACCAGACCACCACGGCCCAGATCGCGGCCATAGCACTTGGCACACAGGCCGAAGCGGGTTTCGCAGGTCAGTGCCGTGCGAACCTTGACCTCGTCCACGCCCGCCGCCTCGAGTTCTTCGATGACGTCTTCATCCAGCATATCGCCCGCTTTGGCCAGCACCGAGCGGTTTTCCGGATGCAGGACGTCTTCAGCAGCGGTACGACCCAGGATACGGTCACGCAGCGACTCGATCACTTCACCACCTTCGACGATGGCGCGCATCAGGGAGCCCTCGTGCGTGCCGCAATCGTCTTGCGTCACCACCAGATCCTGCGTCACGTCCACCAGACGACGGGTCAGATAACCGGAGTTGGCCGTCTTCAGCGCCGTGTCCGCGAGACCCTTACGGGCGCCGTGGGTGGAGATGAAGTACTGCAACACGTTCAGACCTTCGCGGAAGTTCGCGGTAATCGGCGTCTCGATGATCGAGCCGTCCGGCTTGGCCATCAGACCCCGCATACCGGCCAACTGGCGAATCTGGGCTGCGGAACCACGGGCACCGGAGTCGGCCATCATGTAGATGGAGTTGAAAGACTCCTGATCCACTTCCTTGCCATGGCGGTCGATGGTCTTCTGCAGACGCAGCTGGTCCATCATCACCTTGGAGACCTTGTCGCCGGCCTTGCCCCAGATGTCCACCACCTTGTTGTAGCGCTCGCCCACAGTCACCAGACCGGAGACGTACTGCTGCTCGATGTCCTTGACTTCCTTCTCGGCGCTTTCGATGATCTCGTGCTTTTCCTTCGGCACCAGCATGTCGTCAATGCAGATGGAAATGCCGGACTTGGTTGCCAGACGGAAACCGTTTTGCAGCAGCTTGTCGGCAAACACCACCGTCTCCTTCAGACCGCACTTGCGGAAGGACACGTTGATCAGCTTGGAGATTTCCTTTTTCTTCAGCGCCTTGTTGAGGTTCGAGAACGGCAGGCCCTTGGGCAGGATCTCGGACAACAGCGCACGACCAGCCGTGGTTTCCACCAGTTGGGTCACGGGCGTGAAGGCACCGGTTTCCTTGTCCTTGGTGTACTCGGTCAAACGCACGCTGATGCGGGACGTCAGTTCGACTTCACCGGCATCCAGCGCACGCTGGACTTCCGTGGTGTCCGCAAAGATCAGGCCTTCGCCCTTGCCGTTGATACGTTCGCGGGTCGTGTAGTACAGACCCAGCACCACGTCCTGCGACGGCACGATCGACGGTTCGCCGTTGGCCGGGAACAGCACGTTGTTGGAGGCCAACATCAAGGTGCGGGCTTCCATCTGGGCTTCCACCGACAGCGGGACGTGCACAGCCATCTGGTCGCCGTCGAAGTCGGCGTTGAAGGCAGCACAAACCAGCGGGTGCAGCTGGATGGCCTTGCCTTCGATCAGGATCGGCTCGAACGCCTGGATGCCCAGGCGGTGCAGCGTCGGCGCACGGTTGAGCATCACCGGGTGCTCTTTGATGACCTCTTCCAGGATGTCCCACACCACCGGCGTGCCGGATTCGACTTCCTTCTTCGCTGCCTTGATCGTGGTGGCGATGCCCATGGCTTCCAGGCGCGAGAAGATGAAGGGCTTGAACAGTTCCAGCGCCATCAGCTTCGGCAAGCCGCACTGGTGCAGCTTGAGGGTCGGACCCACGGTGATCACGGAACGACCGGAGTAGTCAACGCGCTTGCCCAGCAAGTTCTGGCGGAAACGACCGCTCTTGCCCTTGATCATGTCGGCCAGGGACTTGAGGGCACGCTTGTTGGCGCCCGTCATGGCCTTGCCACGACGGCCGTTGTCCAGCAGCGAGTCCACCGCCTCTTGCAGCATGCGCTTCTCGTTGCGCGCGATGATCTCGGGCGCTTTGAGTTCGAGCAGGCGACGCAGACGGCTGTTGCGGTTGATGACGCGGCGGTACAGGTCGTTCAGGTCGGAGGTCGCGAAGCGGCCGCCGTCCAGGGGCACCAGCGGGCGCAGGTCCGGCGGCAGCACCGGCAGCACTTCCAACACCATCCACTCGGGCTTGATGCCGGACTTCTTGAACGCTTCCAGCACCTTCAGGCGCTTGGCGTTCTTCTTGACCTTCATCTCGGAACCGGTCAGATCGCCACGCAGACGCTCGATCTCCATGTCGATGTCGATGCCTTGCAGCAGGTCCTTGATGCCCTCGGCGCCCATCTTGGCGATGAACTCGTCACCGTATTCCTTGACCTTGGCGTCGTAGTCGTCCTCGGACATGATGCTGAACTTCTTCAGCGGGGTCATGCCGGGGTCGGTCACCACATAAGCTTCGAAATACAGCACGCGCTCGATGTCGCGCAGCGTCATGTCGAGCACCAGGCCCAGACGCGACGGCAGCGACTTCAGGAACCAGATGTGGGCGCAGGGTGCGGCCAGGTCAATGTGACCCATACGCTCGCGACGCACTTTAGTCTGCGTGACTTCAACGCCACACTTCTCGCAGATCACGCCACGGTGCTTGAGACGCTTGTACTTGCCGCACAGGCATTCGTAGTCCTTGATGGGCCCGAAGATCTTGGCGCAGAACAGACCGTCACGCTCAGGCTTGAAGGTGCGGTAGTTGATGGTCTCAGGCTTTTTCACCTCGCCGAAAGACCAGGAGCGGATCTTCTCGGGCGAAGCCATGCCGATCTTGATGGCATCGAAATGCTCATCCGGCGTGAACTGCTTGAACAGGTCGAGTAGTGATTTCATATGACTCTATCCTTTGCGAATTAGGAGCGCTCGAGCTCGATGTCCAGGCCCAGGGAACGGATTTCCTTGACCAGCACGTTGAACGACTCGGGCATGCCAGCTTCGATGGCATGCTCGCCCTTGACGATGTTCTCGTAGACCTTGGTACGGCCCTGCACGTCGTCGGACTTGACGGTGAGCATTTCCTGCAGCGTGTAGGCGGCACCGTAGGCTTCGAGCGCCCAGACCTCCATCTCGCCGAAACGCTGGCCGCCGAACTGGGCCTTGCCGCCCAGCGGTTGTTGCGTGACCAGCGAGTAGGGGCCAGTCGAACGGGCATGCATCTTGTCGTCCACCAAGTGGTGCAGCTTCAAGAAGTGCATGTAACCCACGGTCGTCGTGCGGTCGAAGGCGTCGCCCGTACGGCCGTCATACAACTGAGCCTGGGTGCGCGTGGCGGTCAGGCCCTTGGTCTTGGCGACGTCATCCGGATACGCCAGCTTGAGCATGTCGCGGATTTCCTGTTCGGAAGCACCATCAAACACCGGCGTAGCAAAAGTCATGCCGGTCGTCAGATTGGCCGCCATCGCCAGCACCTGTTCGTCGCTCAGCGTGGACAACTCTTCCTTGTGACCGGAGCTGTTGTAAACCTTGTCCATGTAGGCACGCAGTTCGGCCACCTTGGCTTCGGCTTGCAGCATGTCACCGATGCGCTGGCCAATGCCTTTGGCGGCCCAGCCCAAGTGAACCTCAAGCACCTGGCCCACGTTCATGCGTGAAGGCACGCCCAGCGGGTTGAGCACGATATCAGCCGGCGTACCGTCGGCCATGTGGGGCATGTCTTCGACCGGCACGATCTTCGACACCACACCCTTGTTACCGTGACGGCCAGCCATCTTGTCGCCAGGCTGCAGACGGCGCTTGACGGCCAGGTAAACCTTGACCATCTTGAGTACGCCAGCAGGCAACTCGTCGCCCTGGGTAAGCTTCTTGCGCTTCTCTTCAAAGGCCAAGTCGAAGCTGTGGCGTTGCTGCTCGATCGAGTTCTTGATGCTCTCGAGCTGGCTGGCCACTTCGTCGTCGGCCGGACGGATGTCGAACCAGTGGAATTTCTCCACCGAAGCCAGGTAGGCCTTGTCGATCTTCGTGCCCTTGGCCAGCTTGTTCGGGCCGCCGTTGGCAACCTTGCCGTTGAGCAGCTTCTCGATACGATCGAACGCATCGGCTTCCACGATGCGCAGCTGGTCGTTCAGATCCAGACGGAAACGCTTGAGCTCATCGTCGATGATCTGCTGGGCGCGCTTGTCGCGCTGGATGCCCTCGCGGGTGAACACCTGCACATCAATCACGGTGCCTTGTGAGCCCTGGTCCACACGCAGCGACGTGTCCTTCACATCGCTGGCCTTCTCGCCGAAGATGGCGCGCAGCAGTTTCTCTTCCGGCGTCAGCGTGGTTTCGCCCTTCGGCGTCACCTTGCCAACCAGCACATCGCCCGGTTGCACTTCGGCGCCGACGTAGATGATGCCGGACTCGTCCAGACGGTTGAGCTGCAGTTCGCTCAGGTTCGGGATATCGCGGGTGATTTCCTCGGCACCCAGCTTGGTGTCGCGTGCCATCACCACGAGCTCTTCGATATGAATCGAGGTGTAGCGGTCATCAGCCACCACGCGCTCGGAAATCAGGATCGAGTCTTCGAAGTTGTAGCCGTTCCACGGCATGAAGGCGATGAGCATGTTCTGACCGATGGCGATTTCGCCCAGGTCAGTCGATGCGCCGTCGGCAATCACGTCACCCTTGGCCAGCTTGTCGCCCTTCTTGACGATGGGACGCTGGTGGATGTTGGTGTTCTGGTTGGAACGCTGGTACTTGATCAGGTTGTAGATGTCCACACCCACTTCACCAGCCACGGCTTCGGCGTCGTTGACGCGAACCACGATGCGGGTGGCATCAACATAGTCGACCACACCACCACGGTTGGCGGTCACCACGGTGCCGGAGTCCACAGCCGCCACGCGCTCGATACCGGTGCCGACCAGCGGCTTTTCCGGACGCAGCACGGGCACGGCCTGGCGCGACATGTTGGCACCCATCAGCGCGCGGTTCGCGTCGTCGTGCTCCAGGAACGGCACCAGCGAGGCCGCCACCGACACGATCTGCGCCGGCGACACGTCCATGTACTGGATGCGCTCGGCACCGCACAGAATGGACTCACCCTTTTCACGGGCAGAGACCAGTTCGCCTGTCAGCTTGCCGTCCTTGTCCAGCACGGCATTGGCCTGGGCAATGACGTACTTGCCTTCCTCGATGGCAGACAGGTAGTCAATCTGGTTGGTCACCTTGCCGTCCACCACGCGACGGTAGGGCGTCTCGATGAAACCGTACTCATTCAGGCGAGCGTACAAGGCCAGCGAGTTGATCAGGCCGATGTTCGGACCTTCCGGGGTCTCGATCGGGCAAACGCGGCCATAGTGCGTGACGTGCACGTCACGCACCTCGAAGCCGGCGCGCTCGCGCGTCAGACCGCCCGGGCCCAAGGCCGAGACGCGACGCTTGTGCGTGATCTCGGCGAGCGGGTTGGTCTGGTCCATGAACTGCGACAGCTGCGAGGCACCGAAGAACTCCTTGAGCGCAGCGGAAATCGGCTTGGAGTTGATCAGGTCGTGCGGCATCAGCGGCTCTTGTTCAGCCTGACCCAGACGTTCCTTCACAGCCTTCTCGATACGTGCCAGACCGGCGCGGTACTGGTTTTCGGCCAGTTCACCGACGCAACGCACGCGGCGATTGCCCAGGTGATCGATGTCGTCGACTTCGCCACGGCCATTGCGCAGATCCACCAGAATCTTCACCACGGCGAGGATGTCTTCATTGGTCAGCACCATGGGACCGGTCGCCTCGGCGCGGCCCATCTTGGCATTGAACTTCATGCGACCCACGCGCGACAAATCGTAGGTGTCGGGGTTGTAGAACAGACGCTGGAACAGGGCCTGCACCGCATCTTCGGTCGGCGGCTCGCCAGGACGCATCATGCGGTAAATGGCCACGCGGGCGGCGAACTCGTCAGTGGTCTCATCCGTGCGCAGGGTCTGCGAGATGTAGGCACCTTGATCAAGTTCGTTGGTGTAGATGCATTGCAGATCTTGCACGCCGGCGCTACGCAGCTTCTTCAACAACGCTTCGGTCAGCTCGTCATTGGCCTTGGCAATGATCTCGCCGGTGTCGCCATCCACGATGGCACGTGCGACCACGCGACCGATCAGGAAATCTTCCGGCACGCTGATGTGCGTCGTGCCGGATTGCTCCAGTTCGCGAGTGTGACGCGCCGTGATGCGCTTGTCCTTGGCCACAATGACCTTGCCGCTCTTGTCGGTGATGTCGAAACGGGCCACTTCGCCACGCAGGCGCTCAGCCACGAACTCCATCTGTGCGCCGCTGTCCATCAAACGGAAGTTGTCGTTGACGAAGAAGTTCGCCAGGATGGATTCCGGGTTCAGGCCGATGGCCTTGAGCAGGATGGTGACCGGCATCTTGCGGCGACGGTCGACGCGGAAGTACAGCAGATCCTTCGGATCGAATTCGAAGTCGAGCCAAGAACCGCGGTAAGGGATGATGCGGGCGCTGAACAGCAGCTTGCCCGAACTGTGGGTCTTGCCTTTGTCGTGCTCAAAGAACACGCCCGGCGAACGGTGCAACTGGGACACGATCACGCGTTCCGTGCCGTTGATGATGAACGAGCCCTTGGTCGTCATGAGCGGCACTTCGCCCATGTAGACCTCTTGCTCCTTGACCTCCTTGACCACCTTGTTGGAAGGCGTCGAGGACTCACGATCGTAAATAATGAGCTGCACCTTGGCGCGCACGGCCGAGGCAAAGGTCAGACCACGGGTCTGGCATTCGCGCACGTCAAATGCGGGCTTGGCCAGGTTGTATTCGAGAAACTTCATCTCGACAAAACCATTGTGCGAGACGATCGGGAAAGCTGCCTCAAAAGCGGCCTGAAGACCTTCTGGGGTACGTTTGTTAGGGCCCACGTCAGCTTGCAAGAAGGCTGTGTAAGCGTCCTTTTGCATCTGCAGGAGGTAAGGAATTTCGAGCACGCTGTCGCGGCTGCCGAAACTTTTGCGAATCCGCTTGCGTTCGGTATAGGTGTAAGCCATGAGATCTCCGGGCTATGAGGTCTTTGGCGACTGACGCGCCAGCATCACGCTGGCAGGCTTGGTGGTTGGCCGCTACCAACCATGGCGGACGGCCGCGCGTTGCACGCGGCCCGAACCAAGGCACCTTCTGCAGTCGGGTCAGAAGGCACTCAAAAATCGTCTTGGAGGGCTTTTCCGTCGACCTTGCGGTCTTCCGGCAAAGCCGGTCCAAGCCGGCTTTTGGGTGCGCTCTGTAAGCGCCAAAGGCTGGAGGCCTTTACAGGCGCTCCAGCCTTCGAGCAAAGTCGAATTACTTGAGTTCGACCTTGGCGCCAGCTTCTTCCAGCTTCTTCTTGGCAGCTTCGGCATCAGCCTTGGACAGGCCTTCCTTGACAGCCTTGGGAGCGCCGTCCACCAGGTCCTTGGCTTCTTTCAGGCCCAGACCGGTGATTTCACGCACAGCCTTAATGACCGACACCTTGTTGGCGCCGGCTTCAGCCAGAACCACATTGAACTCGGTCTTCTCTTCAGCGGCAGCAGCGCCAGCACCACCGCCAGCAGCAGCGGGAGCGGCCATAGCAGCAGCGCTCACACCAAATTTCTCTTCGATGGCTTTCACCAGGTCGTTGAGTTCCATGACCGTCATGCTGTCGAGCGCGGTCAAAAATGCGTCTTTATCGAATGCCATTTTGATTTCCTAACAATTGGTTAACAAGTGTGTTGCACGCTCAAGCGGCAACAGCTTCGCCTTCGCCTTTTTTGGCCGCCAGAGCACCCAGCACCACGGCGGTACGGGACATCGGCGACATCAACAAGCCACACAGCTGAGCCAGCAAAACTTCCTTGGACGGGATGCTTGCCAGCTGCTTGACGCCGTTCACGTCCAGGGCTTTACCGCCGTATGCACCACCACGAATCACCAACTTGTCATTGGTTTTCGCGAAGTCAGCCACCACTTTTGCAGCAGCAACAGCATCGACAGAGAAGCCATAGATCAGCGGACCGGTCATCTGGTCGGCCACAACCTCGAACGAGCTACCAGCGACAGCACGACGGGCCAGGGTGTTTTTCAACACACTCAGGCTCACACCGGTGCTGCGAGCAGTAGCGCGCAGTTTGGTCATGTCAGCGACCGTGATACCACGGTATTCCGCCATCACGAGCGTTTGAGCTTTAGCGGCGAGGTCGGTCACTTCGGTGATGACCGCTTCTTTCTCACTGCGATTCAGACTCAAGGTCTACTCCTTCAAAATGTACCTTCGGGACAATCCCTGGGGCACGCCTCATTGCAGCGACCAACTGTTTAAGGAACTCATTCCATCTGCAGCGGGATCGCCATCTGCGTTGGCGGAGCCCTGGGGCGAACCCCACAGCCCACTGATTAAGTGCAGCCTGCACACCAACGGTCTTGGATGGCCCGCCCCGTTTTGCAACGGGAGCGGCCCACCACTCTAGCCGGCTGTTTCCAGCCGCCTAAATCTTTGCGATTACGCCGCGATGGTCTGGGTGTCAACGCGGACACCGACACCCATCGTGGACGACACCGCCACCTTGCGCAAATACACGCCTTTGCTCGAAGCCGGCTTGGCCTTGTTAAGCGCCTCCACCAATGCCGCCAGGTTACCCTGCAGCTTGTCGGTGTCGAAGGAACGACGACCGATGGTGCTGTGCACGATACCCGCCTTGTCGACGCGGAACTGCACCTGACCCGCCTTGGCGTTCTTCACAGCCGTGGCCACGTCGGGGGTGACAGTACCGACCTTTGGGTTCGGCATCAGGCCGCGCGGGCCGAGGATCTGACCCAGCGTACCGACAACGCGCATGGCGTCCGGCGCAGCAATCACCACGTCGAAAGGCATGTCGCCAGCCTTGACCTGGGCAGCCAGATCGTCCATGCCGACCACGTCAGCGCCAGCAGCCTTGGCTTCTTCAGCCTTGGCACCCTGAGCAAACACGGCCACGCGCTTGGTCTTGCCAGTGCCATTGGGCAGCACGACGGCGCCGCGCACCACTTGGTCCGACTTCTTGGCATCAATGCCGAGCTGAACCGCCACGTCGATGGACTCATCGAACTTGGCGTTGGCACATTCCTTCACGATGCCCAAGGCATCGGCCAACGCGTACAGCTTGTTGCTGTCAACCTTGCCTTGTTGTGCTTTTTGTTTCTTGGTGAGCTTGGCCATTTACACGCCCTCCACATTCACGCCCATGGAACGGGCAGAACCAGCGATGGTACGAACAGCAGCATCCAGATCGGCAGCCGTCATGTCCTTCATTTTGGTCTTGGCGATTTCCTCGAGCTGAGCACGGGTGATCTTGCCAACCTTGTCGGTATGCGGCTTGCTGGAGCCCTTGTCGAGCTTGATGGCCTTCTTGATCAGAACCGCTGCAGGCGGCGTCTTGATCACGAATGTGAAGCTCTTGTCCGCAAAAGCGGTGATCACCACCGGCAGCGGCAGACCAGGCTCAACGCCTTGGGTCTGGGCGTTGAACGCCTTGCAGAACTCCATGATGTTCAAACCGCGCTGGCCCAGAGCGGGACCAATCGGCGGCGACGGATTGGCCTTACCAGCCGGCACTTGCAGCTTGATAAAACCGACGATTTTTTTCGCCATGCTTTTCTCCTTGCGGGTCATAACGCCTTGGCAATCTGCCGCAGCTCCCCGGGGTTAACGACTCACTTTTTACATTCGCGCCGAGTCGAAAAGCGCGAAATCCAAAATCAATGTCCTCAGGTCTTCTCGACCTGGGAGAACTCCAACTCCACCGGCGTCGAACGACCAAAGATCGTGACCGCCACGCGCAGCTTGTTTTTCTCGTAATTGACCTCTTCCACCGACCCATTGAAATCGGTGAATGGGCCTTCCTTGACGCGGACCAGCTCGCCGACCACGAACTCCACCTTGTGGCGCGGCTTGTCGGAGCCTTCTTGCATCTGATTGACGATCTTCATGACCTCTTCTTCAGAGATCGGTGCCGGGCGATTCTTTGCACCACCGACGAAACCAGTGACCTTGTTGGTGTGCTTCACCAAATGCCAGCTGTCATCATCCATGATCATCTCGACCAGCACATAGCCCGGGAAGAACTTGCGCTCCGTGGTGCGCTTCTGACCATTCCTGATCTCGACCACTTCTTCCATCGGAACAAGAATGCGACCAAACTTGTCCTGCATGCCGGCACGGTTGATGCGCTCGATGATGTTGCGCTCAACCGCCTTCTCCATACCCGAGTAGGCATGAACCACATACCAACGCATATCCGGGTTGGACGGCTTGGCCGCCAGCACCTGGGATGCCGAAGTTTCCACAACATCAGTCATTATTTCTTCCACCCCAGAATCAAATCGTAGAACACCCACTCAAGCGTCTTGTCGGTGAACCAGAGGAACAAGGCCATCAGCACAACAAAACCGAACACGTAGGCCGTCATCTGGATCGCCTCTTTGCGCGCCGGCCAGACCACCTTGCCGACCTCACGCCAAGCATCACGGCCAAATGCCATCAACTGGCGCCCCGCCTCAGCAGTGAAAAACACCACCACCGCAGCAACCACACCCGCGAGCAGAGCCGCCCACTGTAACAGAGCGCCCTGTTTACCCAGCAGATAGAAAGCCGCCAAACCCGCGATCAGCAGGACGACCGCCGCAGCCAGCTTGGCCTTATCAGCCCCACCGCCGACCGTTTCAACTTGTGACGTTGCCATGTTTACCCAATTCTGCGCGTTCGCATCTCAATAACACCAGCACCCTTAGACGCTGAAGCCCGCCATGGTGATGGCGGGCTTTCAACTCACCCCTGATGGGTGAATCAGGTGGCAGGGGCAGTAGGAATCGAACCTACAACCTTCGGTTTTGGAGACCGACGCTCTGCCAATTGAGCTATACCCCTACAAAACCATTACGCAATGATCTTGGCAACCACGCCGGCGCCCACGGTACGGCCGCCTTCGCGGATAGCGAAGCGCAGGCCTTCTTCCATGGCGATCGGAGCGATCAGCTTGACGGTGATCGACACGTTGTCGCCAGGCATCACCATTTCCTTGCCTTCGGGCAGTTCGATGGCACCGGTCACGT
>Ga0208756_100021_pt1 | contig 154989 bp, 137 predicted proteins | sample LakWasMe73_LOW10_2_FD_183901 | JGI IMG/M metagenome (GOLD analysis project Ga0208756, IMG submission 183901) | Freshwater sediment methanotrophic microbial communities from Lake Washington under simulated oxygen tension - Sediment Metagenome... | ecosystem: Environmental > Aquatic > Freshwater... | reverse complement strand
TGCACAACATCAAACAGTACTTTTATAATAAATATTTGACGGAAACAATTTTTTCAAACTTAGAATTAGACCTGAGTTGCAAAAAAATAAACAGGCTTTACTACCAATGCCTTGATATTGGACGTATCGCTGCTTAAAAAATTACCGAACTATTGAAATTATAAAGTTGTCATTAACTTCATAAGTTCCTTTATATTTCTCAAGCACTTCTTTTTTAATCGAAACATCGAATGGAATTTTATAGGGTTTATTATATAAAATTTTCAGTACTCCGCCTGTAATGTTATTTAAATCCTTTTCACAATTAGACAATAAAATGATGCAGGTACTATCTTCCGGAATTTGAACAAAATTGCTTCTAAAACCCGCTCCGGCTCCGCTATGTCCAACCGTTTTTTTGTCAAACATTGAAACCACAACCCACCCATATCCATAATTATTTTTGAATGGAGTATATGCTTTGTTTAAAAAATTCTTTGATAAGATTTTATATTCTTCAAGCCCTTTGTAATATTTGTATAAATCTTCAACGCTGGAGTATATGCCACCTGCTGCAAAAGGTCCTGGCGGGTCATAAACAACAGATGGCTTTCGCAGTTTTTCATTAAAGATTTCATAGCCAATAGCTTTATTTTTATTTTTTAAATTTTTAAATGCAAAGCCACTCTGCTTCATCTGTAACGGATCAAATATATATTTAGCAACTGCTTGCTCGTAACTTATGCCTGTAACTTTTTGAATAATATACCCAAGAAAATAATAACCCGAATTTGAATAACTCCAGCCTGTACCAACAGGAAAGTCTAAAGGTTTTGTCTTCTCAAATTCAACAAAAGATCTCTCTGTTTGATCTGGCATATTATTCCCTCTTGTATAGTCATATATGCCCGATGTATGGGTTAATAAATTTTCAATTGTTATGCTATCCCCCTTTGGATAATCGGGATAAAACTTTGAAAGTTTATCTGTAAGCGAAAGTTTGTTTTCCTCTACCAATCTTAGAATTACAGTTGAAGTGAAGGTTTTTGTAATTGAATAAATTTGAAAAATAATGTTGGAGGCATTCTTTTTGTTTTGAGTAACATTTTGCAGTCCAACCCCCCTGTTAATTAAAATTTTCCCTTTTTCAGCAACTAAAACTGAACCATTAAACAAATATTGTTTTTCGTAAAATTTAAAAAGCTGGTCTAATTTTTTGGAATACTCTCCCTGGCAGAAAGAAGCTCCTGCAAAAGAAAGGGAAACGAAAAGTAGGAGTATATTTTTCATTTTTTTGAATTTCATTATTGAAGGACAAACATAAATTTTGAAATCCAAAAGAATGCAGATAAAAGGGTGCCATTTAGGCGACATTTTTATGCCAAAGTGGTAATATTTAACGGGTTATAGCATATTTGGAATAAAGGTTAGTACCCTTTCTGATTTGTTTAACCTGATGCCTGTATCAATTGTTATAAGTATGTTTAAGACCACTGATAGTAAATAAATCCAAAAAAATAAAGGGTAACCTGAAATTTCATGCATACCAAAAAAAACCTGGGAGATAGCCGGGATAAAGAGCATTAATAATAAAGTGAAAATTGTCCATAATAGCTGGAAGCTTAGTATTTTCAAAGCCACTATTTTATTATTTGCAGATTTTCTGGTTTTCCAATACAGAATGAAAGGGATAAGCAAATTTAAAAGAGGGAATAATAAAACCAACATTGAACTAGTGTTAATCAGTTTCAGTTGCCGGGTATAATTATTGTTTTCGCAAGTCGTTGCGTCAATACTCTCTACTTCATTTCCTGAATGAGTTTCATGGTTTTCTGGCAGAACACTACTAAGTTCTATGTCATCAATTTCAATCTGTAATGCTTTGCATATTGATTTTATTATATAAGGGCTCCCTTTAGAGAGATTTTTTTCAATTCTTTGTATTGTTCTAACGGATATCCCTGATCTATCCGACAGCTCTTGTTGAGATAAATGTTTTATTTTTCTAAATTCTTTCAGTGTCTTTTTCAAAATTTGATTTTTTTTTGCTCAGAATTTAAAAATGAACCTTTCTTTATATGGGTTAGGGAATTGAGGTACCTTTATTAATCCACCACAGACCACAGACCACAGACCACAGACCACAGACCACAGACCACAGACCACAGACCACAGACCACAGACCACAGACCACAGACCACAGACCACCGACCACAGACCACAGACCACAGACCACAGACCACAGACCACAGACCACAGACCACAGACCACAGACCACAGACCACAGACCACAGACCACAGACCACAAACCACAGACTACTCACCATACTCATAAAACCCCTTCCCCGTTTTCCGGCCCAATTCGCCTGCGGCTACCTTTTGTTTTTGGATGGGAGAAGGTGTAAGCCTTTCAGGTTTGCCCAAAGCTTCCCATACAATATTACTTACGCTGTAATTGATGTCCATGCCAATCAGGTCCATTAACCTGAAAGGGCCCATTTTAAAACCGGTTGCTTCCATTACGGCATCAATGGTTTCGATGGTGGCATAGCCTTCTTCTACCAGTTTCATGGCTTCGAGGTAATAATGGCGGGCTACACGGTTAACAATAAAGCCTGGAGCATCTTTGCAAACTACTGGTGTTTTGCCCATTTGCCTGGCAAGATTAACCACTGTTTTTACCACCACAGCATCGGTCTGTTCGGCTTTTACAACTTCTACCAGTTTCATTAAAGGGGCAGGATTAAAGAAATGCATACCTACTACCCTGGATGGATTGGAAACAGTGGCAGCAATATCGCTTACTGCAATAGAAGATGTATTGGTGGCAAAAACCGTTTTTGTGTTATTGATGGCCGCAAGCTGGTTAAACAGGGATGATTTGGCTTCTTTTTGTTCAACAATCGCTTCAATAAAAAAATCAGCAACGCAATCGTTAATATTATCGGTAAAGCGGATACGATGTAAACATTCATTCTTTTCCTTAACCTCCATTTTTCCCTGTAACACATACCGGTCAAGGCTTTTTGTAATGGCCGAACGGCTTTTGGTTAACATATCCTTACTCAGGTCAAATAATATGGTGTTGTAGCCGGCCATGGCTGCAACCTGTGCAATACCACTACCCATAGTACCCGCGCCGCAAACACCTATGATTTTGATATCATTCATATCAGGTTCACTTTCTTACAAAACTAAGCATTGTATAGTCTGGAGTTAGGAGTTAGGAGTCTGGAGAAAATACTTCTAACTCCTAACTCCTAACTCCAGACTTAAGCAAGATACTTACATCTTTTCCACTTCTGCTCACCGGGTATCGTTCCGGCAATAGAGTTATCGTACTTTTATCCCATGCAAAACAGTCTGCAGCAATTAGACCTTTTTGGTTTCCCGATGGAAACAATGCCTCAGCCTCGCAAAAAGGAGAAGGCGCTTGCTTCACCAAAAGCCAATACTGTGTCAGAAGTGCAGACAGTTACTGTTGCACAGCCAGTGCAGATTGTTGAAGAACCTGTTATTGCAATAGAAAAAACAATTCCGGTACTCACCAAAAAAACCGGCAGCGAAAAGCATGCAGGTAAACGCGGAAGAAAATCTTTTAAAGAGATGGATTCAGAGGCTGACCTGATTGAAATTCCGGAAGATGAGATCCTGAAACAAAAACTCTATTACTCTATCAGCGAAGTGGCAGGCTGGTTTAAAGTAAATACTTCTTTACTCCGATATTGGGAAAATGAATTTGATGTTCTGCAACCCCGCAAAACAAGAAAAGGCGACCGGCTGTTTCGTGTAGAAGATATCAAGAACCTGCAACTGATCTATTTTCTGCTGCGCCAGCGCAAGTTTTCTATTGATGGTGCCAAAAATTATCTCAAGAATAACAAACAGGAAGCCGATAAGCAGGTTCAGTTGATGGACTCGCTTACCAGGTTCAGGTCTTTCCTGCTCGAAATGAAGGCCAACCTGCAGGCCTCATAAATATTTACTGGTTTGATTTGATAATAATATCTGTATTAGCTGCCGCTAATTCTATCCCGCTTTTTTCCAGCAGTTCGATGATCTCCAGGTTCACGGCCTCTCTTAGTAAATTGAACTCTTCCAGAGATTGCTGCATGGTGGTAAAGTAATCAACAGCTACAATATGTGCGTTTTTTCCGGTATCCATCAGGCACACACTGCTGTTTTCTATTTCCGGTTTTTGGAGGAGGATCTTTATCGCAGGCGTTAACTGCCTTAACTGTTGCGAAGTAGCACTCAATCCCAGCTCCAGCCGCAGCTCTGCTTTACGCTGTACCCGCAGGCTGATGTTATCAATAATCGTATCTACCATTTGCTTGTTGGGAACGGTGATATAGGTTTTGTCTGTTGTGCGGATGCGTGTGCTCCGTAAGCCGATCCGCTCTATATGACCGGTAAAATTATTCACTTTAACCAGGTCGCCGGTAACAAAGGGCTTATCAAAAAAGATAATGAAGGATGCGATCAGGTTTTCCATGCTCTCTCTTGTAGCAAGGGCAATGGCCGCACCTACAATACTTAAACCCGTAAGCAGGTTGCCGATATTTTTATTGAATGAAAACCGCAGCACCATTAATATACCAATGATCACCAGGATCACTTTAAAAAAATCTTTAAAGAAAATGATCAGTTGGTTATCGTTCTGGTCAACCGTAAGATTGGCCCTTTCTTCCAGTATCAGGGCTACAAAATCAATCACCCGCAAACACAGCCAGATAAAAACAATAATGAGTGTACCGGCCGCAACAGAATCGAGTATCTGACCAAAACTGATATGATAGATCTTAATATGAAACTGATCAGGTGCATTGAGCTTGTCGAGAGATATGATGGAGATCAGCAACAGCAGAAACATATCCAGCGGTTGAACAACCAGGTCAAGAAAAGACTGCCGGGCAATATTTTTAGCCGCTTTGGCAACCAGTTTATATAAAAGCTTGGCCAGGTATTTTGAAACCAAGCGCTTAATAAGCAGGGCAAGCAGAATAATGCCTGCTACATATAAATAGCTCTCAATGGTATTGTTAAGCAATTCCTGTTGCAAGAATTTTTCCATACAGATAAGTTACAAAACTAAGGTGTTGTGCTATTAAACACATAGTTGCATAGGTCAGGAAAGAGGGCATATAGTTTGAAAGCTATGTTTTCTTTTTGTTTTCCTCTATGCATCTATGTGTTTTAAAAGGATTTGAATAAAGAATAACTGAGCTATTAATTTGAAAAAAATACATCAGTATATAAATCTCAATCGCGTAACACGTTACAAAACTACAAATTGTTAAGGCTCCCATTTGTGCAAATGCACGTCATGGCCGTCAAAAACAGCATAAGTAAAATTGCGGATCCAGTCGCCAAGGTTAATGTACCGGCTGTTATCTTTTAATTTACAATCAAGGGGAAGGTGCCTGTGACCAAAAATAAAATAGTCGTAATGCCTTTGCTGTAGAACTTCTTTGCTGTAAACGATCAGCCACTCATTTTCTTCTCCAAGAAACTGTTCATCAGAAGCACCTGTTTTTTCGCGGCTTTTACGGCTAAAATAATTGGCCAGCCCGATGCCCCATGTAGGGTGCAACTGACCAAACAGCCATTGGCATGCACGGTTACGGAATATTTTTTTAATGAATTTGAAACCATGATCGCCGGGGCCTAATCCATCGCCGTGGGCTATAAAAAATTGTTTGCCGTTTCGCTCAAACACTTTCCCATGGTGATATACGGGAATATTGAGTTCTTTTTCAAAATACCCGCTCATCCACATATCATGGTTGCCAACAAAAACATGTATGGCAATACCACTGTCTGTTAACTCGGCTAATTTACCCAGCAGGCGAACATATCCTTTGGGTACTACTTTGGTGTACTCGTACCAGAAATCAAAAATATCCCCAACAATAAAAATCTCTGCCGCATCGTGCCTTATGCTTTCTAAAAACGCCACTACTTTTTTTTCTCTCACCAGGCTGCTATCGTGATCGGGGGCCCCGAGATGAAAATCAGAGAGGAAATATATTTTTTTGGAGGGACTGTTCATTTAACTAATTATCAGAAAAATTACTGATGAGAGATTTTATCTTTTGCTTTAGCGAAGGAATACTTTGCTGAACAATTTCCCAAAGTATTACATAATCAACACCAAAATATTCATGTATGATTTTATTCCGGAGGTCCCCTATCTCCCTCCACGCTACTTCGGGGGTGTTGTATTTTAAACGATTCAGGTATTTGTTTCGCCGCTTCCCCCATAATTTCAAAATTTCTGACTACTGCATCTTTAGTTTTCCTGTCTCTATAAAAAGCGTCTTCTTCAAAACCCTACAGATATTCTTCAATAGTCTCTATTGCATCAAAGATATCCTTCAGCAGAAGGTAGCTATTTCGTTTTTTAGACATAGATAAGATCAGGCTCTATAGAAGCCAGATAAAGGGGTTTTACACCTCTCTTTGAAACCAGGTCAACTTTTTTATGCAGCAGGTTTTCAATTTCATAATTCAGGTCAAGAAATCTTATGCCGATAGGTCCATTCAGTTCTACCAACAGATCCACATCGCTTTCGGAGGTTTCTTCGCCACGGCTATATGATCCAAATAGCGCCATGCTTTTAAGAGGATACTTCCTAAAAAGCGCCTCTTTATGCTGTTGAAGTATTTGAACCATTTCATTCATGCTGTAAAATTACAATATATTCTTTTGCCGTGCATACTGCAATACATCCCCACTTTCAACAACAGGCTTCCCACTCACGTTTCCATTAAACCAATATACCCATGCCTGCTCTGTTCTGTCAGCAAGATAGACCGTTACTTTTTCTCTCCTGTATATAGCCGGTTCATTGTTCTCTGTATTCAATCCTTCATAATCATCCAACTGCGCCATTGCCCAGTTAAATTCATCCGGGTTATTGATCCGGTATAATTCTCCCACAATAAAACTGTTTGATTGTTCATCAGGAACAGCAGCAGGATATTCGCCCATATCATACAGCTTACCCTTCACTTTACCTTCTGCCATCAATGAAAAATAGCGGCTGATATAAGCATAGGCCGGATGATGGAAGCCACTTCTTAATGAGCCATACACAAATAACTGGTAAAGGTTGGATTGTTCCATAAAACTGAAAGGCGATTAGTTATCCACTAAAAAACAAAATACTTCTTTTGGCCCATGTACCCCCACCACTAATGTTTTTTCAATATCGGCTGTGCGGCTGGGGCCTGTGGCCAGCGTAACCAATGAAGGAAATTGCTGACCGTAGTTCTCGCGCAATTGTTGCAGACCCTCTCCAATATCATACACCAACTGATTAGTATAGGCAACACAAATATGTACCGGTGCATATACGCTGGTGGTTCGGCCACTCAGTTGCGCACTGCTCATAAGCATACTGCCGGTGCGTGCAATTAAAGCTTCGCAGCCGGTGATGGCGGCATCGCAGGTTGCCAGTTCATCTGTATAATCAGCAGTAAATCCGGCGGCTGATAACTTTTCCTGGATAGCCGTTTCGCGGGAATACAGTTTGGTCCACTTACGCAGCAACAGTAATGTTTGCAACTGACTTACCAGTTCTTTTTCATCGGTACAAAAAGAAAAGCGACCCTCCAGTTTGCTGAAGTTTTCGGCAAATTCAATTTCCAGCTCCTGCTGCGATGGTAAGAACACCGATTCATTTCCTTCACTGGCAGGAAATGGCACAGGCACCGGTTGCCCGAGTGCCTGCTTTATTTTCTTCAAGATATTTTCTCTGGCTGTGTCTGACATTATCCAATAACGGTTTTGTCTTCATTATCTGGTGTACCCGGCTCAAAAGTTTTTTCTCCCACTACATGATCATTGCTTAACTCGGGTTCTATTTCTACCAGTTTCTTTTCTTCAAAAGGGCGCTTACCTATCAATATCTCTACATCACTTTTATGCAGTACTTCTTTATCTAACAGTTCTTTTGCCAGCACTTCCACTTCGTGCTTACGGTCTGTTAACAGTTTCAGGGTGCGCTGGTAAGCATCGTCTATAATACCACGCACTTCTTCGTCGATAATTTTTCCTGTTTCTTCGCTGAATGGCTTGGTAAAGGTATTCTCCTGTGCGGGATCATAAAAACTCACATTACCCACTTTGCTGTTCATACCGTATGCTGTAACCATGCTGTACGCAATTTTGGTTATCTGCTGCAGGTCGTTGGCGGCGCCTGTTGATATTTTACCGAAGAAGATCTCTTCTGCTGCACGGCCACCCAGTGTCATACAGATCTGGTCCATCAACTGGTCTGTATTATATAAGTATTGTTCAGTTGGTGTGTATTGCGCATAACCCAATGCTGCGGTACCGCGCGGTACGATTGTTACTTTGAGCAAAGGATAAGCATGTTCCAAAAACCATCCGCAAACTGCGTGGCCGGCTTCGTGGTATGCGATAATTGATTTTTCGTGCGGTGCTATGATCTTGTTTTTCTTTTCCAATCCGCCTATCACCCTGTCTATCGCATCCTGGAAATCGATCATTTCTACAGACTCTTTTCCTTTACGTGCGGCAATCAGCGCAGCTTCATTACAAACATTGGCAATATCTGCCCCGGCAAAACCCGGTGTTTGTTCGGCCAGTTTATGCAGGTCGAGGTTTTGAGAAATTTTTATCGGAAGCAGGTGTACTTTAAAAATCGTTTCACGGCCTTTTACATCCGGTTTGTCGATGGATATCTGACGGTCGAAACGGCCCGGGCGCAATAAAGCGGTATCCAATACATCGGGTCGGTTGGTTGCTGCGAGGATGATGATACCTGTATCTCCGCCAAATCCGTCCATCTCAACCAGTAACTGGTTCAGAGTGTTTTCACGTTCATCGTTACTCATAATGGCGTTACGGCCACGTGCACGGCCAATAGCATCTATCTCATCTATAAAAATGATACAAGGCGCTTTTTCGCGGGCCTGCTTAAACAGGTCGCGTACACGGCTGGCACCAACGCCTACAAACATCTCCACAAAATCACTTCCGCTTAAACTAAAGAACGGAACCTGTGCCTCGCCCGCCATGGCTTTTGCCAACAGGGTTTTACCGGTTCCGGGAGGGCCGATGAGTAAAGCTCCTTTGGGGATCTTACCACCCAGTGCCGTATATTTTTTAGGATTCTTTAAGAAGTCAACAATTTCCATCACTTCTACTTTCGCTTCATCTAATCCGGCCACATCAGCAAAAGTTACATTTACTTTGGCGCCTTTATCAAACAAGGTTGCTTTAGATTTACCGATGCTGAATATACCGCCGGGACCGCCTGCACCACCTTGTCCGCCCATCTTGCGCATTAATAAAACCCATGCACCAATAATGATTAAAAGGGATAATACGGTATTGGCTACAGGACCAAACCATTCACCTTCTGTGATCGATCTTGTAGGAATTTCGCCCAGTGCAGGATTTACTTTATAGGTTTCAGCCAGCCTTTCTTCGAAGCTTTTAATATCATTTACCTCAAATTCAAAAAGAGGTACCCCTTTGGCTTTGTCTTTGGTAATAACTGTTTTGAACTTGCTCCTGTAAAAATCTTTATAAAGACTGTCGGGTTTAATGTAAACACGAACCTTATCCTTGTTCTTTACAAAATCCATTCGTTCCACGTCGCCTTTCAGCAACATATTCTGTTTGAATTCCAGTTCGTAAGTGGGTGTGAGTTCGGGTGCAAATTTCATGAACTGTGCCGAAAGCAGTACAGCCGCTATGATTGCATAAACCCAATAAATGCTGAATTTAGGGCCTTTGCGTGATCCATCACCTTTATCGGGGCTACCTGGTCTTATATTCTTGTTTTCCTGTGCCATATCAAAATCTCTCTGTAATAATTACGGTTTCTATCTACGGTTAAACGATTATATCAAACTGATATTTTAAATACTATTATAAATCATGCACCTGCGATGCAGCATCGCTCCACATCTCTTCAAGCTTATAGAATTTTCGCGCATCGGGGTGCATCACATGAACCACGATGTTGATATAATCTGTAAGCACCCACTGCAAAGATTGGCGGCCTTCGTGTTTATAAGGCCATTCACCACATTCTTTCTGTACCAGGTCTTCTACGTAATCGGCTATGGCTTTTACCTGGGTAGTGCTTGATGCCTCACAAACCACAAAAAAATCGGCAGAAGCCTCGGGAATTTTCCGAAGGTCAAGACTTACTATATTTTCGCCCTTCTTATCTTGTATGGCTTTGATAATCGTTTTGAAAATTTTCGAATTGCGTGTCAGCCTCGTGATCTTGCTTTTCTCACGGCTTTGTAAAACAGAAAGGGGTTCCAATAATCAACCGGGTTTAGATGATGTAAATTTTGTTGTTCATCGCACCAGCTTCTCCCATCACAATTTTTACTGTTATGAAAGAAACTCCGGACCGCTGAACTAACTTCGTCAAAAATAGTAATTCTTTGTCACCCTTAAATGCTAAAAGTGTCATTGGACAACCATTCGTGGAATTAACTACGGTGGATAGTACCAACATCTATGCCATGGACCACCTGCAGGCTAATTTGGCTGCTCACGGAACCGTGTTTTTTGCGCATAATCAAACAGCAGGCAAGGGGCAGCGAAGCAAAAAATGGGTAAGCGAACCCGGGATCAATATTGCCATGTCGGTGATATTGGATTGTTCTTTTCTTCCCCTCACCCGGCAGTTCCCCCTGAGCGTGATGGTTTCTTTGGCCTGTTATGATCTTTTTTCTTCTTATGCGCCAAATGAAACCTGTGTTAAATGGCCCAATGATATTTATTGGCGTGACAGAAAGGCAGGGGGCATTTTGATCGAAAACCTAGTAAGGGGTAATAAATGGCAGTGGGCCGTTGCAGGTATTGGGATTAACCTGAACCAGGTTGCATTTCCCGGGTCTCTAAAAAATGCGGTTTCATTAAAACAAATAACCGGAAAAAACTTCGACCCTGTAGTATTGGCCAAACAATTTTGCGAATGCCTTGAAGCAAGATATCAGCAATTAAAAAAAGGGAAGGTCAAAGAAATGCTTGCAGCGTACAACAGTCATTTATATAAGCGCGGCGAAGAGGTAAAACTGAAAAGCGGGCCCATTGCATTTTCTGCTACCGTAAAAGAAGTGTCTGCTACCGGTGAACTGCTGGTATTAAACGGACTGAAAGAAAGCTTCCGTTTTGGAGAAATAGAATGGCTGGTGGCAAAAGCCTGAAAAGTCGATTGCCTTAAGTAATAACGTGTTGTGCTCCTATTAAACACATAGTTACATAGGTCAGGAAACAGGGCATATAGTTCAAAAGCTATGTTTCTTTTTTGTTTTCCCTATGTATCTATGTGTTTTAAAAGAGGTTTGAAATAAAGAGAAACTGCATTGTAAAATGCCTTTAAAAGTAAAACACATCAGGGTTTAATAGATTTAAAAGCACAACAGGTTAGGTAATAATTTTTTCGAGTAACTGGTTTTTTTTATCCTGCGCGAGGTACACTTCTGCATCATTGTTCATAATAACCAGAAAATTTTTTTTGTCTACTTTTTTTATCTGGTTCAGGTTAACAATAAAACTGCGGTGTGTTCTGAAAAAAGGGCCACTGTCTTCCAGGTATTCAAAATCAATTAATTTTTTGGTGATGGTGAGCACGCCGTGCGAGCTGGTATAAAACCGGGTATAACTTCCCTCGGCCTGCAGGTAAATAATATCATCCATCCTTACCACAAAAATAGTTTCTGCGGTTTGCAGAACGATTTTTTTGTCGGACTGATTGGTGAAATTTTCTTTAAGCACTTTGTACTGCCTGTTTTCGTTAACGGGCTCTTCAATGGATATTTTTTTGAGTGCTCTGGCGATATGCTCAAGCCTTACCGGTTTTAAAATATAATCTACGGCTGATGTTTCAAAAGCGCGCAAAGAGTGCTCACTGTATGCGGTAACAAAAATGATCTTGAAGTTCAGGTTCTGTTCATCAAAAAAATCAAGCAGCTCAAAGCCGCTGTAGCCGGGCATGGCAATATCGAGGAAAACAAGATCGGGTTTAAGTTTATTGATCGTTTTAACAGCTTCAGGTACATTCTTACAATCGGCCAGAATTTCAACCATACTGAAATTCTCTTCCAGCAGTCCGCGCAACGCTCTTCTGGCGTTTGGTTCATCATCTACAATAATTGCCCTGATCTTTTGCATAGGATACCGAAGATAATAGAGTTATCATATTGATAATGATATTTTTATAACGGCTCATAATTGTAACAGGACTATGCCGTATTCTTTCATAAAGCATGCGGATCGCTGCTGTAATCGGGGATGAATAAGATGATCATGGTTCCGTTAGACTTGCCCATTTCGTCTGTTTTATCTACTATTTCGCAACTGATCTTTTGCTTGTATAAGCGGTTAAACAGGTCCATTCTTTCTGTTAAGGCAGCGGTGGCAAAGCTAAAAGGTTTGCCCTGGCTTCGTTTGTTGATCTCCATAGACTGGGCGCGGCCAATACCGTTATCATCAATGATCACACTAAGCCCCTCAGCCATTTGCTCAAATCGTATATTCAGCTTTTTAGCGCCATGTTTATGCATCAGGCCGTGTTTCACTGCATTTTCGGCAAAGGGCTGCAACAATAATGATGGGATAGCTATCTGGGAGAGATCATCAATATTTACTACATCAATATGATACTCGAATCCTTCATCAAACCGGGCTTTTTCCAGTTCAAGGTACAGGCGGATATTTTCAATCTCATCTTTAAGGGGCAATAATTGTTTATCACTTGCCTGCAATGTTTTTCGCATCAGGTCGCTGAAATTACCGAGCAATTCACCGGCTTCGGTTTTCCGGTTTCCGTATACAAGTCCCTGCACCGTATTTAATACATTATATAAAAAGTGGGGATTCATCTGTGCCCGTAAGGCCACCAGTTGACTCTTTAATAATTTTTCTTTGATGGCCTGTCTGTTAATCAGGTTATGTTTCCATCTGCGCAGAAAAAGCCAAAACAATAGTCCGGTAATCAATATAACCGTTATAACAAATCCTGTTTTTTGCCAGAACGGATTGGGCACCGTAAATGAAAAACGCCGCGCAGCGCTTTTGTAGTTCGGTCCTGCCGAGGCCCTTATTTCAAACACATAATTACCGGGAGAAAGGCGGTTAATGGTAAGCTGGTTATTGAGTGTACCAACCGGTCTCCATATTGAATCTATCCCCTGTAACCTATATTGATAAGATAGCGCCGGGATTGAGATGTAATGAAGTGCCTCAAAATAAAAAACAATATCACTGCCATTACCCGGCAAGGTAGTACTGTCGGGTATTTCAATCCCGTTATAGGTAGCTTTCAGCAACGGGAATTTAATTTCAAAATTAGAATACCTGGGCAGGTTATATCTTTCAAGGATACCGGTTGGAGTGGCAAAAAGTATTTTGCCTTTATCTATCGAAAAATCATTGATGATCGTATTGCTGAGTCCATACTCTTCCAGGTAGTTGGTGATTGAACCATCTCTGCTATCTATCCTGTCGAGCCCCTCATCTGTTAACACCCAAATGTATTCATCCTCTTTCAGTACTTTACGAATGTTATTACTACTCAACCCGTTTTTTTCGGTATAGGATTTGATGATCCGGCTATCTCTGAAGATCAGGACCCCGTTAGTAGAAGAGCCTACTACCAGGCTTCCGTTGGATTGTTGCTGAAGTGATTTTGCAATAACCGATCTGCCGTTTCCATCCTTTAATATTTTAACAGCGTCATTGTAATAATATTCGTACAAGCCATCTTCATAACCCACCCAGAAACATTCTTTATTTACAGACCCCAAAACCGACAATCCTCTTTTTTGCCGTAAGATGATCGATGAATGTCTTCCTTCATATACAGCTGTGTCGGTAAGATGTTTTTCATACAATGGGCAATTGATCAACGGAAGCCTGTCCATTTTCCCCACATGGTCGTTCAGAACATAGGCACCATTAAAAACAGCAAAGATCAGGTTACCAAACCTGTCTCTTGAAACCCCCTTACTGTAGTCCAGCAGCTCAACCGGTTCTTTCTGATTTTGTTTGAAAGCACCCCTGTTTGAAAAAATAATATTGGCTGTTGTGTCGTAACTGATAAATTCAATTTCGTTTAGCTTGCCGAGATTATACCGGAAACTTTCGCGTGTCTCAAGATCAATCTTTGACATGAGCCCCTGGCTGTTACCGGCCAGAAGGCTGCCATCGGGCAAAGTAAGAATTTTAGTAAAATTATCTAACAGCGGGTTGTTATATATTTTAAGAAGTGTATTGTGAAGTGAGGGACAGATAAACACGCCATTATCAAGGGTACTAAACCAGTAATTGCCCTGGTAATCTCTTACAACATCTGATACCCTTTCGTTGGGAAGATAGCATTTGGTTTCACCCGTTTCTTTGTTCCATTTATAGGCTCCGTTTTGCGTACACAGCCAGTACTCATTATTACCAATTGCCACACCCTGAAAAACGAATACATCGTTTGAAAGGTCAATAGGAGGCAACACAATGCACTTACCATTAATCATCCCGAAAGGCGGTGTTCTGATTAATCCGGTACTTAAACCTATGATACCTTCGTTTTGGTTAATGAGATGAAGCGTGGGATGGGCTTGTTCTGTATTTATCCAGCCTTTTTCTCTTCGGTATGTTGAAAATAAAAAGCCCGAGCTGGAGTAGGCATAATATTGATCGTTGTGATAAACCGAAGCAACAATCTGGCTATTGGGTTTGGGAGCATCAACAACCTTGACGAGCTCATGCGTTTTTTTATCAAATTCAAATATGTTTTTGAATGAACGAAACCACACATGTTTTGAACCTACCGACACATTATTAAAAGTAGATACGTCTTTAATAATGCTGTTATCTACCCAAAATCTCCTGAGCGTATCATTTCTGTAAGAAAATAACTGGTTATAAAAATTCATGCACCAGATCCTTCCATCCGCATCTTCCTGCAGATAACTCACCGCTATGGAAGAAGTACTGTCGAAAGGCACCTCTATAAAAGCCCGGCCGTTAAACCGGTATAATCCTTTATTTGTTCCCAGCCAGATGTATCCTTTACTGTCGGTAAGCATATCATACACTACCTGGGTTGGTAACTGTTCGGGGTAGTTGAGTTTTTTTACATAGGGAAACTGTCCATACGACTGTATGAAAAAAAATGACAATATAATACCAGTTATGATGCGCATTATAAAACTTGCTGTTCCAAAAAACGTTTTAAAGTTAACAGGTGTTATTGATATATAGCCGTTTTTATATATGGTGAGATTTCTTCATTAACCCAACCAGACAGGTAGACAAATAACAGGCTTTCGTGGGATAAAACAGGTGTTTGGTAAAAAAGCTGCTCCCAAATCTTTTTATTGAGGCAATTTACACTCATTACTTATCAGTAATAATTGGGGGTAAGAGAGCTGCATTAACTGCAGCTTTCTTCATTTATATACCTCCCGGTGTATGTTGTACAAGTATTGATTGTACTTTGCAGACCTCAATTCATATTCTCTTTATACACTGAAAAATGACTTCTGTAAAACTCACCAAATTCTCGCATGGCGCCGGGTGCGGCTGTAAGATAGCCCCTGCTGTTTTAGATACTATCTTAAAAAGTAATACACCTTACGCTGCCGATAAACGGTTGCTGGTAGGTAACAGCAGTAAAGATGATGCGGCTGTGTACGACCTGGAAAATGGCATAGCCCTGATCAGCACCACCGATTTTTTTATGCCTATTGTGGATGACGCTTTTGCTTTTGGAAAAATAGCCGGGGCCAACGCCATCAGCGATGTGTATGCCATGGGTGGTAAACCTATTTTGGCCATTGCCATACTGGGTTGGCCTGTTAATACTTTATCGCCCAACCTGGCGCAACAGGTTCTGGAAGGGGCGCGTTTTATTTGTGCAGAAGCCGGTATTCCTTTAGCCGGCGGGCATAGTATTGATTCGCCGGAACCTATTTTTGGATTATCTGTGAACGGGCTGGTAGCGATCAATCACCTGAAACAAAATAATACAGCTCAAAAAGGCGACCTGTTATTTCTTACCAAACCATTAGGCGTAGGTGTTTTATCTACTGCGCAGAAAAGAGAGGTACTGAAAGAAGAATATTTAGCTCCGTTGATTGAACAACTGGGCCGGTTAAATAAAGTGGGTGAGGCATTGGGGAAAATAGAAGGGGTTCATGCCATGACGGATGTTACGGGGTTTGGTTTATTAGGACATTTAATTGAAATGGCTGAGGGCAGTAATGTAAGTGCAGCCATCAGTTACCAGGCAACACCTATTCTTACAGCCGCAAAAGAGTATGTGGCGCAGAAAGTTGTTCCTGATTCTACTTTCAGAAACTGGAACAGTTACAGCGCTAAAGTAGCTTTTGCACCCGGCGTAAATGTGATGGAAGCATTTAGTATTTTGCCTGACCCTCAAACAAATGGCGGGTTATTAATTGCGGTTGATCCTTCATCAAAAGAGGCCGTACAACAAATATTAGCTGATTACGGATTGGCTGATTTTACTGAACCCATCGGCGTAATGACGGCCCGTGAAGAAAAAACAGTAACGGTAAATATTTAGAAACCCCGCTGTGCAACTCCGTATATTCTGTGACCTGTGTTGAAAAAATTATGCTATTAAAAAGCTCTTCAACACGGAGCGCACAGAGGAACAGAGATTCGCAGAGAGACTATATTAACCCGCTGATCTTTGAAGCCAGTTGATGGTCTTTTTCTGTTATAATATCACCGGCATCATGCGTGCTAAGCCAGATCTCTACCGTGTTCCAGACGTTTGTCCATAATGGATGATGATTCATTTTTTCTGCTTCCATAGCAACCCTTGTCATAAAAGAAAAAGCTTCAGAAAAATCTTTGAAGCTGAATTTTTGGTAAAGGGTATTGTCTTTTTCAACCCAGTTTACAACGTTACCCCCGTTCTTACCCCCGGCCCCTGAAGGGGAGTTTGTATTTTCCATAAATGAAATTTAAATAGTGAAGATTATAAACCTGCAAAACTGAATGATATTTCTATTCTCCCTTCAGGGGGTGAGGGGGTAGGTAGCTAAAACACCATATTCCCCTTGTTTTTTATTTTCTCATTGGTTAGCTCTGCCACCAACTGCACACCGTTGATATTTTTTACGGCCTGCTTTATCCAGTTACATTTATCATCATCTACAAAATCTCCTTTCATCAACCATAAAAAATCCATGTGTTTGAATTCGGGCAGCAGGTATTCACCATCAAACTGGTTATGATAAATATAATGCGTTAAAAAACTATTGGGTTCTGTTGATTGATACACGGAAAAATAATAGCTCCGGTTTTTTTTTCGAAGATGGATCTCTATCTCGGGGTTCAGCCTGAAATCATACCCCAGCATATTATTTAGCTGCAGGCAAAACTGGTAATTTTTTACAGGAGCCGTAATGCCCAATAAACGGGTGTCTTCAAAGAAGTCATCATTCAGTTCATCTACATTCAGGCGTAGCTTCATAGCATTAAATTAAAAAACGATATCGTACACTTTTTCTTCGTTACCTCTTTTAACACGCAGGCGGGTTTTATCGCCTTTATTAAATTTACCAAGCGCCATCATATAACTGCTTACATCTACAAATTTATAGTCGCCCAGTTGCAGCAGTATATCTCCTGCCTGCAGGCCTGTTTTTTCTGCAAGTTTTCCCGGACTAACGCCATCAATGCGCATACCTGTTCCGGTATAGCCATAATCCGGTATCACACCAAGACTTACAGTAAAACTACGTTTACCGGTTTGGGTATCTCTTGTTTTGGTAAATGGCAGTTTGCCTTTGCTGTCTGTGGCTTCAATAATATGGTAAACAAATTTCACAATATCTTTTTCCGCATCGTAATTAACCTTGTCCCAATCATCGGTGGCTTTGTGGTAATCGCTATGGCTGCCGGTAAATAAAAACAATACGGGCATGTCTTTACGGTAAAAAGTAGCATGATCGCTTGGGCCGCTTCCGGTACTGTCGAATTTGACAATGAGGTTATTTTTTTCTTTGGCAAATACCTCTCCCCAAACCGGAGAAGTGCCGTAACCGCCAATGGTAAGTTTATGAGCTGTATCATACCTGCCCACCATATCCATATTGATCATATAGTTGGGTGTAACAGTGATTGAGGGATGATCTGCCCAATATTTACTTCCCAACAAACCCAGTTCTTCGGCTGAAAAATGCAGCAGCAGGTAATTATTATTTACCGGTGCGCTTTTTTTCAGCATGCGGGCCAGTTCAATCAATGCAGCGGTGCCACTGGCATTATCATCAGCGCCGTTATGAATTACATGGCCTGTATCAAGGGCTTTTGCATTATCGCCATAACCCAGGTGGTCGTAATGTGCGCCAAGAATTACGGTATTGGCTGCATGATTATTAATAAAGCCGGCTATGTTTTTCCCGGTAAATATTTTTTCAGACAGACTAACCGACAGCTCTATTGAGAATGTAGCGCCATTATCGTAAAAATGTTTTTGAAACCCGTCTTTAGTAAGATAGATGACGGGGATACCGGCTGTTGCCGTTTTATCGTTTTTGTTAAACTGCACATTATCTGTTATGGAAGAGCTGTTATAAACAAATAATGCGGTTGCACCTTTGGCCTCTACTTTTTTTGCGGTTTTACTGATCTCTTCGTCAATATCAAAATGCGGGTTGTTCTTATTTTCTTCCAGAACCTCTTTAAGATCTTTAAACCAGGGTTGTTTGGCTTCACTTAAAGCAATGGCAGGATTGCCGGTTACTGTTTTTACGGCGCTAAAGGCCAATGGTATATACTCTTCTTTCAGTTTAAGTATTTTATCATCCACTGTTAAGAGCGTGCCGGCGTTGATCTGTTTGCCTTCATTTATTTCAAACTCCTGTACATATCCTTTGGTTCCCTGCGGCTCAATACCCATCTGTTTGTATTGTTCAATAATATATTGCAGCGCCAGTTCTTCGCCACGGGTGCCGGTCATTCTGCCTTCCAGCTTATCATCGGCCAAATACTGAATATGTGCGTTGAGCCTGGTTACTAATTCCGCATTGGCTTTTTCTTCGGCAATGCGTTTTTTTCTTTTGCTTTGCGAAAAAGAGAGTATAGGTATTAACAACAAAAACAATAACAATTTTTTCATACATGGGTACTTTGTGCAGCAAAAATAGGTGGATGGCTGCAACCTTATGGTTATTAGCATATAAAATCATTGTAATTCTGTTCCCAATCTCGTAACTAGCACCCATGGTTTGCAGCTACTTTTGCAGCCATTCATTTAATTTGGCAAAATCTGCATTACATATTGCATTAGTTGGTAACCCAAACAGCGGTAAAACCTCGTTGTTTAATGCACTTACCGGGCTTAACCAGAAAGTGGGCAATTTTCCGGGGGTTACGGTTGATAAAAAAACAGGACATATTCTGCTGGATGATAAGGCGCCTGCAGAACTGATCGATCTTCCGGGTACCTACAGTTTATACCCGCGTAGGGCAGATGAATGGGTGGCTTATAAAGTATTGATGGGAGCCGATGCCGACATTAAACCGGATATTGTGCTGCTGGTAGCCGATGCCAGTAACCTGAAAAGAAACCTCCTGTTTTGCAGCCAGATCATTGATCTGAAGATACCCGTAGTGATGGCGCTTACGATGAATGATATCGCCGCCAAAAAAGATATTAAGATAGATGTAAGCGGACTGGAAGCAGAACTGGGCATACCGGTTGTTGCTGTTAACCCAAGAAAAAACAAGGGACTGGCGGAACTGAAAAAAGCATTATCGCTGGTAGGACAAACAAAATCAGAGGTATCAAAGGATTTCATGGATACCAAACAACTGGCACCGGCTTCTGTTGAAGGTGTTCGTAAATTGTTCCCATCACTGAGCGAGTATGCGGCGGTTCATTATCTCATCAATCACGAAAATTTTCCGCTTACAGAAGCACAGCAGGAAGCCGTAGAACAGGTAGAAATTGATACGGCTTTTAATCCCACCAAAACACAGGCCGAAGAAATTGTGCAGCGGTATACCCATATCAGGCAGATCATGCAGCAACATGTAACCGAGATGGGACCACGTGAGAAAAAAATATTTACAGATTATATTGATAACCTGCTCCTGCACCGAACCTGGGGTTATATCATCCTGGTATCGGTTTTGTTTTTATTGTTTCAGAGTATTTTCTGGCTGGCCAGATTCCCGATGGATGGGATTGAGTGGGGCTTTAAAGAAATAAGTTTCTGGCTTAACCAGCACCTGCCGCAGGCATGGTGGAGCGATCTGCTGATCAACGGGTTTGTTGCCGGGTTAAGCGGGATATTGGTTTTTGTGCCACAGATCATGATCCTGTTTGGATTGATTACCATACTGGAAGATTCTGGCTATATGGCGCGTATCAGTTTTTTAACCGATAAACTGATGCGTAAAGTTGGATTGAACGGTAAAAGCGTAATGCCCATGATCAGTGGTTTTGCGTGCGCCGTGCCCGCCATCATGAGTGCAAGGAATATTGAAAATAAAAAAGAACGCCTGCTTACTATCCTGGTAACACCACTCATGAGTTGCAGTGCCAGGTTGCCTGTGTACACTATATTAATTTCGCTGGTAATTGACGATAAATATTATTTCGGTTTCCTTAGTCTGCAGGGTTTGGTAATGATGGGCCTTTACCTGCTGGGTACTGTAATGGCACTGATTGTTAGTTATGTGATGAAATGGTTCATCCGCATTAAAGAGAAAAGTTTTTTCATTCTCGAATTACCCATTTACAGGGCGCCACGCTGGAAGAATGTAGGCATTACCATGGTTGAAAAAGCAAGGATTTTTGTAACCGATGCAGGTAAAATAATTATGCTCATCAGCCTGCTGCTATGGTTTTTAAGTTCATACGGGCCCGGTAGCCGTACACAAAAAATAGAACAACGATATGCCCTGCTGATGCAGCAAATGCCGGAGAAAAAAGATTCGCTATTAAAACAACAGTCAACAGAAAAATTGGAGAACTCTTATGCAGGCATCCTCGGTAAAACTATTGAACCCGTAATTACACCTTTGGGTTACGACTGGAAAATAGGCATTGCCCTGATTACTTCTTTTGCTGCAAGAGAAGTGTTTGTTGGCACCATGGCTACCTTATATAGTGTGGAAGAAACGAATGATAATTCCTCTCTGCGCCAGAAAATGCATGCCGATACTTATTCGGACGGAAGAAAAGTATACACTTTACCCGCCGCCTTTTCGCTCATGATATTTTATGTACTGGCCATGCAATGTATGAGCACGCTGGCTGTTGTAAAACGCGAAACAAGATCATGGAAATGGCCCGTGTTCCAGTTTATTTATATGACAGGCCTGGCCTACCTGATGAGTTTGATCGTGTACCAGGTTTTCAAATAAATATCAAATACCTTTTTCAATCAGTGAGGTCTTACTGGTTTCTCTCATAAACAGGTATACCAGTAATGAAATAAAGATACAGGAGCTGGTGTACCAGAAATAGCCTGATTCATGTCCTGCATTCTTAAACCATAAAGCAAGGTATTCTGCCGTGCCGCCAAAAATGGCTACGGTAACGGAATAAGGAAAGCCAACACCCAAAGCACGTATTTTGGCAGGAAATAATTCAGCTTTTACAACCGCGTTGATAGAGGTATAACCGCTCACAATCATCAATGCCAACATCATTAATATAAAAATGGTTACCAGGCTGGTGGTATAGCTTAATGCAGTTAAGATAGGTACAGTACAGATCGATCCTAAAACACCAAAGCCAATCAACAACGGACGGCGGCCGATGCGATCAGACAGCATACCGAACAAGGGTTGCATGGCAGCATAAATAAACAACGAAATAAAAGTGAGGGATGTAGATTGTCCCTTGGTTAAATGAACCGTATTTACCAAAAACTTTTGCATGTAAGTGGTGTAGGTATAAAAGGCAATGGTGCCGCCAAGTGTTAACCCTACCACCATAGCAACAGCTTTTGGATGATGAAACAGTTCTTTCAGTGAGCCGCTGCTTATTCTTTGTTTTGCTGCATTTTTCTTAAAAGCTTCTGTTTCGTCCATATTACTACGCAGGTAAAAAGCGATCAAAGAAAGTAGGGCGCCAATAAAAAAAGGAATACGCCAGCCCCATGCATGTAATTGCTCTGAAGTAAGCAGGTTTTGCAGTAACAACTGTATCCCAACCGCAATCAGTTGTCCGCCTATCAGTGTTACATATTGAAAGCTGGAATAAAATCCCCGCCTGCCACTGGTGGCCATTTCGCTGAGATACGTTGCGGCAGTTCCATATTCTCCACCAACACTCAGTCCCTGTAATAATCTTGCCAGCAACAATAAAATGGGTGCGGCTATGCCAATCCTGTTGTAGGAAGGTGTAAAGGCGATCATCAAAGAACCAAACGACATGAGCAGTACCGAAAGTGTCATGGCCCATTTTCTTCCTTTACGGTCGGCAAGGCTGCCAAACAACCATCCGCCAATAGGGCGCATTAAAAAACCAACAGCAAAAATACCGGCGGTATTGAGCAGGTTGGCAGTGGCATCTTTGCCCGGAAAGAATACCGGTGCAAAGTATAATGAGAATGCTGCATAAGCATACCAGTCGTACCACTCTACCAGGTTACCTACAGAGCCGCTTACAATCGCCTTTATGCGTTTGGCTATCTTTTCTGTTAGTGTATTGGCCTGATAATTCCTGTTTCCTGCCTGCATGTAATGCACTTGATTTTTCGCGTTGAAGGAAGAATCAACGAATCGTCAAGATAAGCATCTTACTGAATGCCTGTAACTATGTTCCCGTTTTTTATGATTACGATATTCCGCTCATAAATTGTTTTAACTGATCTGTTATGGCGGGATTAGCTGTTACCTGCGCTGCCACTTCCCGCATCAGGTACTGCCTGGTGGCATCGCTGGCATCGGCCATATCAGCATATTTCTCCTCACGGATATCAATATTCAAACGCAGGTATTTACCGGCATCCATCATTTCAGTGGCTTCGTAATGAGTGCTTTTGTTTACCCCCTTCATCATAATATCCGTGATCTTTGTTATCCATTGCAACTGTCCCCAGCTTACAGCCTGTTCTTCACTAATTGTGCCTTCGTAACTGCCGGTACCGAGTGAGAGAACCCGTACTTCATCAAAATAAACAGGTGTTCCGTCTTTCTTTTTGTAAAAGCCGCTATTGCCGTACCTCTTTATTTCTGCAAGTGCAGCCATGGTTGGATTATTTACATATACACCACCGTCTATCGCCGTTATGGGTTTGTTTTTATAGATAAATGAATAAGCGGGCAGATAAGTTGGCGCTGCAGAAGTGGCACGGCAAACATCATAAATTCCCGCATTGGCCGATTCATCTCCTGCCGCTTCGCTGGTTTTAAAAAATACAGGCTGGTTGCTGTTCAGGTCATAGGTTGATACCAGTACCGGGTGCAGCGCATCTTTAATCTTTTGCACAGTGATGTATTGGCGCAGCACTTCATCTATACCTGCAGCACTGTATGCCGGGGCAAATAAACTGGTAACCCGGTGTATCAGCCTGCCCAGACCTGATTTGATCGGAAAAATGATCTTCCCTTTATTGGTGTAAATATCGGCGATCTGCTGAAGCGTATATTTAGGCTGATCGGGTTGCTGTTCGTTGCGCAGGGTTAAGCAGCAGGCAATCAGGCCACCGGTAGAAGTGCCTGAAAACATATCAAATGTTTCCTGGATTTTCTTACCCGTGATCTCTTCTATTTTTTGAAGTATACTGATGGGTATTATTCCACGAAGTCCTCCGCCATCAATGCATAGGATATTGAATGTAGACATAATGATCTTTGTTTACAGGATATATAAAAATTAACTGATCGAATTGCACCGTACCGATACAGGGGGAGAGGTCGGTAATGCACGCTGTTTTTTTACAGACCATAAGTATACATCGCAATTCAGATAATGCCAATAGGTGAAAACACCGTTTTTTGTTTTTACACAGAGATCATATATATGTGATGTTGTTCACCTAATGACCGGGAAATTCCCCGTATTTTTTATTGGGGAAAACCCCGTTTGTATATCCATTAATTTTTTTGAATATTTGACACTATTTAATTTTTAACCTAAAACCCCCAGAACTATGTCACATCAATGCAGGATTGAGTTTTACTTTAAAGCTGATGAGCTTGCAAAACTGCTTAAAGAGAATCCGGGAGCAAAAGGCATTATCGTTTCCCAGGAAATCCAAAGAGAGAAACCCAGAGGCTCAGAACATTACGTAAATGTTACTCATATCAGGGCAAGGGTTGACAAAGGTGATGGCTCGCTTTTAAAAACAGCCATTACTACTGATGAGTTCATTGATGGCTGTCCTTTTCCACCGGGATGTACTTCTTAACCGTGTTTGAACGGTTTTTAAAACAGTAATAAGCCAATACCTTGAATACACTTACCACCATACTTAATTACATTGATGTAGGGGCGCCCCTTGTTACTTTGTTCTTTTTTATCAAACCATTTAACAGGTTATCAAGGGAGCTTCTCTACATCTTTGCTTTTGTAGGTATACAATTCTTATGCAACCTGGCGGCCTCCGTAATGGCTTCGCTTATTATTGCCAATTATTCTGTATATGCGGCAAATATTATTTTGTCGTTCGTGCTGCTTTCGCTGATGTTTTATAATCTGATCAGTAAAACCATGAACAGGTTTATACTGCTGGCCTTTGTGGTATTTGCTGTTATTGCAACCATCTCCATTGCCAACGGGGAAGGGATCAATACATATAACAGTGTTGTATCGGCGGTTGCAAGTTTTATCATCACCGCCTACTGTCTGATCTATTTTTACTGGAAACTGGTGAGTGATGGCAGGATGATCGGGTTAACAGCCAGTTCGTTGTTCTGGGTCATCATTGGAGTTTTTACATACTATACGGGAAGTTTTTTTATATTCATATCTTACAAATACCTGATCGTACAGGAGGCAAGTGTGATTGGAATTTTATGGCGGTTCCATAATGTGCTGTTAACTATATTCTGTTTTTATACGATCTATGGCCTCGCATGCAAAAAATATCAGAGAACATAAGCATCATTCTGGGGGCTTCCATCCTGCTGCTGCTGATTACGCTGTTTATCGTGATGCTGGTAATGGCATACTTAAAAAGGGATCTGAAATTTCTGAGAGAAAAAGAGTCTATGGAAGCAGATTTTGAAAAGCAACTGCTGCAATCTCAATTAGAAACGCAGGAAGAAACGCTGAACAAATTAAGCACCGAGATTCATGATAATGTTGGCCAGTTATTAAACAGTACCAAACTGCTCATCGGGATCACACAACGCACCCTTGCCGAATACCCGGATACACTAACCATGGCAGATGAAACCCTTGCCAAAGCAATACAGGAACTGCGTTCACTTTCCAAATCGCTTAACAGGGAATGGCTGGAGCAATTTAATTTTATTGAGAACCTTGAAGCTGAGATCTCCCGCATCAATGCTGCCAAAACCATGCAGATACACCTGACAAGGCCGGATGCTTTGTCGCTAAAGCCAAACCAACAGATCATCCTTTTCCGTATTGTTCAGGAAATTTTGCAAAATGCCATTAAACATTCAAGGGCTAAAAATGTAGATATCCGCATCAAAGAAGAAGAACAGTTATTATCTATTTCTGTTTCAGATGATGGCCGGGGCTTTGATGAAAAAAACATAAAAAAAAGTGTGGGCATACTTAATATCGAACACCGCTCTCATTTATTGGGCGGAAGCGCCCAATGGCAATCGGCTGCGGGCAGCGGCACACGCGTAACCATTCAAATACCTGTTAATCCTGATAATATATGAAAATACCCGTTGGAATAGTTGATGACCACCAGTTGTTCTTAAAATCGCTTGGGCTGATGCTCAAAAGTTTTAAAGTGTACGATGTGGTGGTAGAGGCCCTGAATGGCAAAGACCTGCAGGAGAAACTGGCGCAAAACAGAGAGATCCCTTCCATTATGCTTATTGATGTGAATATGCCCGAAATGAACGGAATAGAAACCGCCAAATGGATGCATGCACAATACCCGAATACCAAACTGGTAGCGCTTTCCATGAACGATGCGGATACGGTTATCATAGACATGATCAAGGCCGGCTGCTGCGCTTATCTTTTAAAAGAAACGCATCCCGACGAACTGGAAAAAGCGCTGGAAGAGATACACAACAAGGGTTATTATAATGGTGATGTAAGCAATATCAACTTCAGAAGGTTACTGCAGGTTGAAAAAGAATCAACACAGATAAATGAAAAAGAAAAACAATTTCTGCAGCATGCCTGTACCGATATGACCTATAAAGAAATTGCCGCACGCATGAGTCTTAGTGAACGAACCATTGATGGTTACCGCGAAGCGCTGTTTGCAAAATTAAAAGTACAGAGCCGTGTAGGTCTTGCCATGGAGGCCATCAGGAGAGGGTTGGTTCCGTTATAAATTTTTATGTGTTGTGCTTTTGAAATCTGTATATGCTGATATACTTTACTTTTAAAAGTATTTAGTAATGCAGCTATCCTTATTTCAACTCTTTCTTAAAACACATAGATACATAGGAAAACAAAAAAGAAACATAGCTTTTGAACTATATGCCCTGTTTCCTGGCCTATGTAACTATGTGTTTAATAAAATAACACATTAAAGATATTTCAATAAAAGAAAGACAGAAGAAAAGAAGTAACCCCGAAAGTTTTTTCAACTCTTTTTCTTCGTTCATCCTTTATTGAAACCAATATGTTCTGCTGTGTTTAAAAGTACAACACTTTAATTATAATACTCCCACAACAACCCGGATATTTTTCTTGTTAATACCCATGCTTCATTATTGGCTTCCCAGTTTTTATCGGCGTTATTTTTTGTGCAGATACAGAACAGGTAGCGGCATTTCTTCCCGTTCACAAATAAAACTTCGTTTCGGCTGGCATCTACCGCCCCGCTTTTACTGGCAATAAATACATCAGGTGGTATCTGCGAGATGGCTTCCTCGTCCCAGTAATTCCTTCCAAGTAAGCGCAACATTTTTTCGCTGGCCGATGTGCTGATCACTTCTTTATTTACAATCTTCTCTATCAGTAAAGCCATTTCCCTGGGTGTTGTTTGTCCCCAGCCGTATTGCGCACGGTTATTTTCCCTTCCGGGAGTGCGGCTGTTAACACGGGTTACTGTCAGGCCCAGGCTATCCATCAATGCATTGATAGCCGTTCCGGTTCCGGCAAGTGTTTGCAGCCAGAGGCTTGCCGTGTTATCGCTCATGGTAAGCATCAGCATGAGCAGTTTGCTTAACTCGATCTTTTCATTTGTTTTAAAAGAGCCCAATATATCTACCCCCTCATATAATAATGAATCTTTGTACACAAAGGGCTGGTGATACGATAATTCGCCGGCTTCTATGTTTTTCATGATACCTGCCAGGATGGGCACCTTGATCATACTTGCAGTAGGAAAAACGGTGTCTGCATTAATGGCAATGATCCTGTTCTTTTTCAGGTCGTGCACATATACCCCTATCTCCCCATGAAAATCCCTGCACAATGTTTCAATCTGTCTTTGTAATCTATCATCTGTTTTCTGGCCCAAAGACATCAACCCAACAGCCAAACAAGCTATAAAAACGATGCTTTTCTTCATAAAATAATATTCCTTACAAGTTAAACGATTTGTATAAATCCGCTTCAGGTATTAGTTTTTTAAAACACACCCGCTTTTAGCTAAATTAGCGCCTGATAATGGCAGTAAATATCCTTTATCTTTATCAAACCTGCTACCGCGTAAGCCTATGTTTTTGCTCAAGCGATCATATTATACCTGTTTCCTGACTCTCCTGTTTTTGTCGTTTTCTGTTTTTACATCCAGGGCTTCTGATAAAACACAATTACCCATAGCCGTAAAAGGTGTGATTGATCTGAGACAGTCAGACCTTAAAAAACAGATCATCCCCTTAAATGGAGAATGGACTCTTTACTGGAAAAAGCTGATCAGTTCTACAGATTCTTTGGCTATCCCAACAGGGTTTGTACCTTTTCCGAAGCTTTGGACCAAAACCATTATAAACGGATCCCCGCTTCCTCATACGGGATATGCTTCCTATTCGCTTACTATTCTGCTGCCCAAACATTCGAATGAACTGGCACTGGAAATTCCTGATACCTATACTTCTCACCGGCTCTTTGTAAACGGCGAGCTGATTGCAGAAGTGGGAGTAGTTGATTCAACCGAAGATAGATCAGTACCTAAATGGCTCCACAAAACAGTTACACTTAAAAATCATTCAGACACACTTCATCTTGTTTTGCAGGTTGCTAATTACTGGCATTCAAAAGGCGGGCCGTATAAGGAGATAATAATAGGCGATAATGATATCATGTTGCACAACAGACTGGTAGACTCTGCTTTTGATCTTATACTTACCGGATGCCTGTTCATGGGGGGATTATTTTTCTTTGGCCTGTTTCTCTTTGGAAAACACGATAGGGCAATATTGTATTTCTCCTTATTCTGCATGGTGTTCAGTTACCGGATGATTGGTGCGAAAGATTATGTGTTACATTCCCTGTTCCCCAATGTTCCCTGGACCATCACGGTACACCTCGAATACCTGTCGTTATTTATCAGCGTAGTTTTTTTTAGCTTATATACCAAATACCTGTACCCGGAAGATTCACCTAAATACGGGAACAGCATCCAGGTATGGTCGTGCCTTGGCCTATCTGCTATCGTTGTATTGTTTTCTCCGTCCATATTTACACAGCTTATCAATCCTTTCCTGGTGGTAATGTTTGGCGTGATCTTTTATGTGTTTTATATATACGTTAAGGCCATGCGGAATAAACGGCTGGGGGCCGGTTATGGATTCTTTGGCACCTGTGTATTACTTTTTGTATTCCTGCTGATCAACCTGCAATATTTTGGTATCATCTCTCCAATGAAAGGGCTTTTGTTTATTGGATACTTGAGTTTCTTTTTCTTCCAGTCGCTCGTGCTTTCTTTCAGGTTTGCAACCATGCTTAAACAGGCCAAAGACCAGGCAGAACAGGGATTAAAAGCCAAGAATGAATTCCTTTCCACCATGTCGCACGAAATACGTACGCCACTGAATTCTATTTTGGGTATGACACACCTGATCCTGCGTGACAACCCACGCACAGAGCAAAAAGAACAATTAAATGTGCTGCTGTTTTCTGCTAATAATTTATTGGCCATTGTAAACGATATTCTCGACTATAATAAAATTGAGGCCGGAAAAGTAAACTTTGAATCAATAGAAACAGATATTCCGAATGTGTTGAAGAATATCATTTCGGGATTGCGAACTTCTGCAGAAGAAAAAAATATTGAACTGAAATTCAATATTGATCCCGCATTGCAAACTAAGGTTATAGGAGACCCTACCCGCATTGGACAGGTAGTTACCAACCTGGTTAGTAATGCAATAAAGTTCACTAAAAGAGGATATGTATTGCTGGATGTTCTGGTAAACAGCCAGACCGATTCAGACATCACCCTTACCATCAGTGTAGAAGATACGGGGATAGGTATTGCGCAGGAAAAACAAAAATTGATCTTCGATCAGTTTACACAGGCCGATACGTCTACTTCCCGGAATTTTGGTGGAACGGGTTTAGGACTTGCCATCTGTAAAAAATTATTAGCCCTGCAGGGAGTTGCTTTACAGCTAAAAAGCGAGACCGGTAAAGGATCTGTTTTTTACTATACACAAACCTTCCCTAAATCACAATTAAAAGAGATTAAAAAAGAAGCGGAAGTTGATAAGATCCCTACTGAAGAAAGCAAACCCCTTACCGGCATTTCAATCCTGCTGGTTGAAGACAATGAAGTAAATATTCTGGTGGCAAAAACTTTTTTAGAAAGATGGGGCGCTACCATTGATGTGGCTGTGAATGGACAGGAAGCGCTTGATAAATTGGATGTAAACAGGCACCGCCTGATATTAATGGATATGCACATGCCTGTGATGGATGGTTACGAAGCTACCCGTCGCCTTCGTAAACAGGGTGTTCAGATACCTATTGTTGCCTTAACAGCCAGCTTACCCCGCGAGGTGGAAGACAGGATAAAAAATGTTGGCATCACAGATATTGTTGTAAAACCTTTTGTACCCGACAATCTCTTCAGGGTTGTATTGCATTATACAAACGTGTATCGTTCTTTACTCAAATAAAAATGGCGGCTAAAAATCAGCCGCCATTTTGGATATTGTTATTTTTTAATCTTATGCCCTGTTATTAAGAATTTTTGAATGCGAAACATAGTATTTATCCGGGCTATACAAAAACAAACAGGTTCCGTTCTTTATTTTTTCAATAACACTTTTGTAAATGTTTGTTGGGAGCGCCGGGCAACCCTGGCTTCTTCCGATATAACCCTGCTGCGCAACGATAGATTCATCAACATAAGAAGCACTGTGCATTACAATACCTCTTGCCAACGCATTATCATTAATACCCTGCTCTTCACCTTCGAGGCGTAACGACATACCATGTTTTCCGTTATACGTATCGCCTGTTACATAAAATCCCAGGCTGCTTTTATAACTGTTGGGTTGATTGGAAAACTGCGTGGCTATCGCTGTTCCTGACCTGTTTCCGTGAGCGGCATAGGTATTAAAAATCAATTCGCCCGTTGCAAGATCTATTACAAACAATCTTTTTTTACCTGATGGCAAACTAAAATCGAGAATAGATAAAATATTATCCTTGCGGATCTTTCCTTCGTTCAACAGTTTTTTAAATCCTGTAAGCGCATAAGTAAATGCCTCACGGGATAAACCCATTGAGCCAAGATTCAGGTTGTCATATAACATACCCTTTTCGTCCATAGCTGATGTATTAGCTGCAGCTTTGTCTGCAGAAACTTTGTCTGAAACATCAGGCTTAACAAAAGCCAAACTCATTGATACCAATAAGCCAGCAACTAACAGTACCACAAAACTCCATCCCGCATGTTTTAATTTTTGCATGTGTATCTGGTTTATGTTTAAAAATAAGTGCTCTGAATTCCACCTGAAAAGGTGCTGTACTACTGAAGCAGATCAGTTTTGGAGAACAGCAAATATACCGCTATTACTGCGTTTCAGAAAGTAATGATAGAAAAATGCGGAAAGCTTTAACATATTAAAAAAAGGGGTAGTATAGAAATACCACCCCGTCTTCGATTGCTTGCCAAATAAAAATCCATCATAACAAGGAGGCCAGGGGCGGGATCGAACCGCCGTAAAAGGTTTTGCAGACCTGTACCTAACCACTCGGCCACATGGCCTTGTTTTTAACAATCTTATTTGCTGTTACAACTAACAACAACGCCCTGAACAAAGATCGGGCTACGAGTATACTAAAGCAATTTAACAATGCAAAGATACGATTCATTTATTAGTCTACCAAATTTATAGACTTTATATAACACAATTTTTCGCTTATGGTAAACACCGTTTATAACAACCTGTTTTCCGGTGTAAAGAGATATTATTATCTTGGGCATATGTTAAAGTCTATTTTCTCTTTTCTGCTGCTTATAATGCTCTGTAAAGCTGATTCATTGCCGGCACAGGCCAATTCAAAACAAACATTTCAACAGGAAGACCTGGCATGGGCTGCCGATTCGCCGGCGGGTTTTCAGGAACTGCAACTTCCTTCTGCAGGAAATTTATTGCAGGGCTTTATGTATAAAGCCAATGGATCAAAACCACACCCGCTTTTATTGCTGCTGCACGGATATCCCGGCAATGAAAGAAACCTTGATCTTGCGCAGGCCGTTCGTGCTCATGGATGGAATGTGATCTATTTCAATTACCGCGGAAGCTGGGGCAGCCAGGGCGAATTCTCTTTCAGGCATTGTGTAGAAGATGTAAAAAATATTATAGCATATCTTAAACAGCATGTGTAAAATTGAAAAAGTTATTAAGGATTTATTTTTCGTTGCTTTTCTTTTTTGTTGAATTTGTATTATTGAATTTTCTTGGGAAAAATGAAACATCAATCGAAAAATATTGTTGCAAAGTATTGACTTCTCCATGGCTGTATGAATAATTATTAGCATAGTTTATGATTCCTTTGTTCTGGTGGAGGAGGTCTAATGCTGACAGTTTTAACTCTAAGTTTTCATATTTAAGAAGTCGGAGGGCAATTGAGGTATTCCAAATTAATTGACTCTTAGTATTAGAGTAAATATTGGGGAAAGTGTTTAAAGATGCATTAGAATTAATAGCTATGCGTTTGGCGGGGTTTAAAGCAATTCCAAGTTTAGTTGAAATTTGTTTATTTATAAACTTTGCATTTGAAAATCCAACTTGAGTGGATTGGTAGTAAAGAATGTTGTGTAATAAGTTGATTGCGAGTTTATTTTTATAACTATAGTTTATGGAAAATGAATCTGTAATAAGTATAATTTTTTCCAAATTTGGGCCAGAAGTGCTATTAGACTCATATCCTAGAAACCCTGGGCTAAATACTTTTCTTATGAAGCCAGTAAAATTTAGTTGTATCTGATGGTTTCCCAGAAGAAGTGCTTTATTGATATAAATATTACCTCCTATATGCTTTCTACCTTTCACGTTGACCGGATAGTAAACCAATCGACCCGCTTTATCTGTAATAATGCTATCCCCGATAAAATTGTTAACTATACCAGCAAAAATGGATGCACCATATGAAATTGCATTCTTAAGTCGATAACTTTGGTGCCCATATCGTAAAGTCAACTCATATTTTTGTGCTGGAACCAAAAGAGGATTTTCCTTCTGAATAAAAAAAATCTCTGTGCTATCTGTAATTGCAGATCGCTGCACCGAAGTAGGATATTCATAATTAACGCCAAAATTCAAGCCATACCGATTTACATATTCACCATATTGATAGTTTATATAGCTTAGATCGATGGTTGGAATAAAGTTTTGATATGAATTAGTATAATTTTGCACTGGTTGGCTGGATATATACTTTTCTGCATAGAATTGCATTCTTGTATTTAGATATATACTTAAATCTTTTTGGTATCTATTAGCTAAGCCGTATGAAATGAGCTTTCCTAATTTAATACCGGTCATCAGGCGTGAATCAGAGTACTGAGTAAGCCTGCTCATGTAACTATTTTGTCTGTAACTATTACTTTGGATATCAAGGTCCGTAACCAAATCGTTACTCTGTTTTATATTCCAGGAAAAGTCATTTACAAATTGAATACTTAATCTTGACAGAAATCTAGTTTTAGGGAATAGCCATGCTGCAAAATCTCCCAAGTTAAGTGAAAGACTATTTTTAAGAATGCTTGCCTGATCATCAAATCTTCTGTCGAAATCTTGATTCGAGGCTGGATTAAGACTATAATTCAGGTTGTACCGTCTTAACCTATTCAAACTTCTTGTTTCTGATATTAGTGAATATGCTATAGACCAGTTTGTCAGACGATGTACATCAGAATTTAAAAAGCCATGGTGATCATAAAAACCAAGTAGTGTAATCTTATGTGTACTGCTTGTATCATACGCAAATAACTTGGCATGGTTTAATATATTCAACTTCGAATCAGATGTCTCATTTTTAAATGCATTTTGTAGTTGTTCATTACCATATTCATAAGCTCCAGCGATAGCCAATGAATCCCAATTCTTTTTCTTACTATATCGTCCTTCAAGATTTAGTCCAGTTGCTTCTAAATGAGTCTGATTGAGATAGTGGTCGTGAAGACTGCTATCTAATCCAATACTTTTAACTGTATGTATTTCTCGATTTGTAGTATTTGAGGTTCGGTTTATGAAAGACATTATTGCAATCCGATCTTTATTATAATCATTATACTCTGGGATATAATCATGTGAATAAAGAAATCCACCTGAACTCTGCTGATTCGCACCTTGCATAGTAAAATTTGGTTGATATTCAACCCTTACGCCAGTGCCTTTATAGGTATTATTTCTTAAAAGACTATAAATATCATTAGTTAATTTATTTGTGTTGTTTATTTGTCCTACAAAAGCAAATTGTTCTTTTCTGTTAAACAAATTAGTGTTTATGCCCGCGCCATATCTTTGACTTGAACCTAGTCCAGCCGATATTAATCCGAAATATCCAGCGTGATGTCCGGCTTTCAACTTCAAATTGATTGAAGAAATTGAATCAAGAGGATTGTTGGGGTCAATGGATTCCTGATATACTTGTACTTTATCAATTGCTGTTTTAGGTATATTTTGAGTTGCTATCTTGTATTCCCCACCAAAAAAAGGTTTGCCGTCTACAAGAAGTTTGCTAATCGACCTACCGTTTAATGTAATAGTTCCATCGCCCCAGACGATAACCCCAGGCAATACTTTTAACAGATCTTCAGCAACAGCAGTTTTATCTAAAGCAAATGCACCAGCACTGAATTCTAGTGTGTCACCATGCATTCGTACTGGAGAATTGGTCACCGTTACTTCTTCTAAGAGAGATTCGCATTTTTCAAGATATATTTCCTTGAAGTGAATTTGTTTTTTATTAACTGATATGGTAAACGTAAATGTGTAAGGTGAGTATCCAATATAACTAACCTTCAGATATAGTACTTTTTCAATCGGAAGTTTCCGAATGTGGAATTCCCCAGACGCATTTGTTAGGGAGTATGCAACTAAGCTGCTATCACTGCTATTATATACCGCAATTGTTGCAGCCTGTAAAAAGTAATTAAGAGTGGTATCTTTAACTGAGCCGCTTATTTCACCAGTGAAGGAGGTATCTGCTTTCTCGTTTTTAGGTTCAGCATAGATGTCATACGACAATACATTCAAAATCATTAACAAAATCGCAATCCCAAATCGCAATGTCATTTTATAACTTTTGTTTGACTTGAAGTACCACTATAACAGGGTTATCGTTTTTTGTGCCAACGGACATCAGTGTTTTAAGGCTTTCGGGATAAGTGGCCTGCATGCTTAGGTCATTCTTAAAGGAAAGAAGCCTAAACGATGGGAAAGAACTGTATATTCTGTCATTGCGGACAGTCAAAATTTTCTCAAACATGCTAGATAGTAAAGGAATGTAATAAGACGAAGTGTCACCAGTTACTTTGGAAAAAGAGAGTAATGAACCATTTTTTAAATTATATAGATAGTTTACATCATCGCCAATTGTTAGGCGTCCGTCAGGTGCTGAAAAGATTAAATAATCGTTAATTCTATATGCGGTGCTGATTGAACGAATTTTTCTTTTGTTAAGTGGGTCAGAATAAACATACTTCGGTCTTTTACCTTTAAACCTACTGTCAGTTGCAAAATTCACAGGCAAAGAGTATTCCATAGGTAATACAAATTTATATTTGTTGAGAATGCCTGTATCGTTTAACTGATAAAGGGTATAATCAAAGGGTAGTGAAAACATGCACGATCCCGGTTGCCCTGAGAAATTAATCGGGTTATTTTCGACATTATACTCGCCATTTTCAAATTTTGCATTATATGGATGCATATATTTTTTCACAATAGCGTTACTATCAGTCAATAATAGATCATATTTTCTTAAATCACTTTCTGAAAACGATCCAGTGCGTCTCTGAAAGAATAGCATTTTGTTATTGCCATAATAGTATAACGAATGTACTGGCTTGATTGTGGGCAAACTTCGCAAAGGCTTCCCATTAAAATCGTATACTAATAGACTATCAGTAAAATTGTTATTGACTACAATCCTTTTGGTAACGTGATCTATAGTAAAAAAACCAAAAAAACTATCCCCGCTTCTACTATATATCCGCGTATGAAACGCACCATTTTTTTTGAATATTAATATAGAGCGACTTGATATATCCAAAATAAAAAAGAGTGAGTCTGAAACTTCGAGTTGGTTGATGGTGCCGAATAGACTATTTTTTGTTGTCTCCAGTGGAATAAACTGAATAGAATCGAATATCTGAGAAGCTGTTCCCCCACGGGCATTTTCAAGGTCTAAACGAATCAACGTTTCAGTTTGACCGGAAGTTGTGCTTACAAGAAGATGTAAGAAAAGGAATAAAGATATTGATTTGGAGAGTTTTCTAATCATAGAGATGGGTTTAAATATGATAAGATTGTCTTTTGTGTCCAACCGGAGAATTATGTATAAATATAAAATACTACAACCTACGTGTTGTGCTAGACTAAGAATTCTCAATTGTAGTATAAAGTGAACGTAAGGTATACTAATATTAAAATAAAAACAAATAATATTTTGTTTTTATAAGTGTTTATTTATATATTACAATATCTTTTAACCAAAAAACTTTTGAAATGAAAAAGAAATTTTTAGCAATGTGTACTGCAGGCTTATTTCTTGCAGCCGTAGGGTTGACAATCTCCACCAACACAGATGGAAGTGTTTCATTTTTCAGTAAGGCAAACGCAACTCTTGTTGATGGCGGTTGGGTTCTGATGACAGGAACCTGCAATTCGGACCCTAAAATTACTATTAAGGTCTGCGGTAAGGGTGATGAAACCTCTTGCACACCTGAAGGAACTTGCCCATAACGGGCAAATTAGGGGCTGTATTAGATTTCTAATGCAGTCCCTTTTAATAGCATTTATTTTTTCTATAGTGGTCTTATTAATTTCCAGACGTGTAAGGCCAGGTTTATTTTAGCCAATTAATTTTTGAACTGATGCCGCGGTATAATATTCTACTGATATTATTTCTTTTGCTTAACCTATTGACTTCATGTAAAAAGAAACGAGTGTCTTATGTATTGGAAGGAGAGCCTCAAGTTATTCACCTCAGTTCAAGTAGCCCCCATATTTCTCTTACTAGTATCATTCACAAACTCAAAGTAATTAGTCTTGAGACTAACAAAAATTCCCTCATTTCGGGACCTTGGGCAATACAAAAGCTCATTTTCAAGGACAATAAATATTTTATCCTCGATGACACCTATGCTGCGATAAAGGTTTTTGACACAAGTGGCCGATATCTATATGATATAGGCAAATTGGGTGTTAAAAAAGATCAGTTTACCAGAGTTGAAGACATCGTATATTCACCATATCACAATTCGATACTTGTGTTATGCAATCGACCCAATAAGCTGTCAGAATTCACACTTAATGGCAATTTTATAAGTAGCAAGCGATTGGAATTTTTTGCGCACAGTTTAGTATTGCAAGGACCTAATTCAAGGATGTTCTACGTCAACCAAAATAGAAGCAAACTTTCAGGAACCTCAAATATACTTTTAACTGATACAGCAAATAATATTGAGGCGAAATTGTTTGAAATGCCCAAAAATTTTAAAAGTGTTATCAAGGCGTCTGGTGGGCTATTCGCTTCAGAAAACGGAATATTCTTCAACTCGGCTACTTCACAGGTATATTATCAAATTATAAATGATACCGCAAAGCCGATGTACAAAATAGAGTATGGGTATGGAGAAGTACCAAAGAACATAAATCAAGATAGCTTTTTTAATAACCTCTCGAAATACAGCTTTCAATACTCGCGATTTGCACACACTGATAGGTTTATTGGTTTCAATTATCTCCATGACGAAGTAAATACAGCATTTGTCAATAAGTTGTCAGGACAAGTTTTTCAGACTGATCCTAGTTTGGATAGTCTAAATGTATTGTTTCGATCCTCCATGTTTCAATCAGGTGAAGATATCATTATGATATTAGATCTAAAAAGTCAGAGAAGGTTCATAAACAGAAATGCCAAATTTATTATATCGAGATTTCCTGAATTCAAGAAGGTAATTCGCGACTTAAATAAAAACTCAAATCCCGCCTTGCTGATTTTCCAACTAAAAAATTGAAAGCTTTTTACATTTGCGTATATGAAAATAAGATACACATTATTGATTGTTTCAATTCTATGTTTTGTTATATCACTTTGGCATTTTACGAGTACGAGAAAGAAAATTTCTACTCAAGAAATTTCAGAAGTGTCAGAACTGACAAGTATTAAATTTGATAAAACGTTAATAGATGTTGGGGTACAGAAATTAAATGTTCCAGTTGAAATTGACTTTACAGTATACAATATCGGAAACCATGACCTTCATATCCAAAAAATTCAGCCCGATTGCCATTGTACCGTCGCCAATTTTCCACAAAGAGCTATAAGTCCTAATGATTCTGCCTTGATAAGGTTGAAATATGATGCCTCTAATTTGGGACCTTTTCAATCCTCTGCAACTGTCACGACAAATTCAAATTCTTCAGTGGTACTCCTTGTGTTTAGAGGTATAGTTGAAAAATGATAAAGTAAAATTGAATAAATTTTCTTTAGCAGATATATCCTTTATATTGTGATAGTAGAATCGATTTGTTTATTTATACTTCAAAAAGCACAAATTGAAGTTGGTAATTTCTTGGTGCACTTAATGAATGCTGCTAAACTTCAAATAGATCCGCAACAGATTGTTTTGTTTGGCCACAGCATGGGTGGATTTGTTTGTTTAAAAGCCTTACAGGAAAATGCGGATATTAAAAAAGGCTTTGCCCTTTCTGCCTGGGATATTTACCGGGATATCAGTTCGTTACCTGCAGAAGGCCTTGCCAAAAGAGAAAAAGAAGGCGATGAGTATTTTGTGCTGAACAAAAAGTCAGGTAAAGCCCTGTTTGCGCCGGTATTTACAGAACCTGAGTTTCATAACTTATTAAACGCTGCCGGTTTGCTAGCTGGCAAGCAAGTAGTAATGCTCGACGAACACCACCGTAATGAAAACCTTGCCGGAAGCATTCAAAAAATAAATCATAATTATTTTGACTATGCGGTTTGGGATACAGATCACTCCTTCACCAATAAACGTGCATCACTGATAAAAAAAGTGCTGGCATTTTTAGACCGGCCCTGATATATTCTTTTTCTCTGCGGAGTTTCGCTGCGTATTTATACCCGAATTACTATTTAACTTATTCACGCTACTACCCGCAATCAGGTTCATCCCTTAACTTGCACCCATGCAAGCTTACCTGGAAGGATTGAACGAACCGCAGCGTGAAGCGGTAACACACATGAACGGCCCATTAATGATTATTGCGGGGGCCGGAAGCGGAAAAACGAAAGTATTAACTACCCGTATTGCCCATCTTATGGCCAACGGAGTAGATGCTTTTAATATATTGGCCCTCACATTTACCAACAAAGCCGCTGCAGAAATGAAAGAGCGGATTGAGAAGATACTCGGTAATTCTGAAGCCAGAAATTTATACATCGGTACTTTTCACAGTGTATTTGCAAGGATCCTTCGGGCAGAAGCACAGCGAATTGGCTATCCAACCAATTTTACTATTTATGATACGGATGACAGCCGCTCGGTAATTAAAGCTGTGATCAATGAACTCGGTTTAGATGACAAACAATACAAGCCCAGTGTAGTGGGTAACCGGATCTCGTCTGCCAAAAATGATCTTGTGTACCCTGCTGAATATGCAACCAATTATGCGATTCAACAGGAAGATATGCGCGCTAACCGTCCGGCTATTGCCCAGATCTACGCAGCTTATGTAAGCCGTTGTTTTAAAAACGGGGCAATGGATTTTGATGATTTGTTATTAAAAATGAATGAGATACTGCAAACCATTCCTGAAGTATTGAGCAAGTACCAGCGAAAATTCAAATACATCCTCATAGATGAGTACCAGGATACGAATGCGGTACAGTACCAGATCACAAAACTGCTGGCAGCCATGCATGAAAATATTTGTGTGGTGGGAGATGATGCACAGAGTATCTATAGTTTCCGCGGCGCTACCATTGAAAATATCCTGCAGTTCCAGAAAGATTATGATGATGTGAAAGTGGTAAAGCTGGAACAGAATTACCGGAGCAGTCAGAGCATTCTGAATGTGGCCAATATGGTGATCAAAAATAATAAAGGACAAATCCCGAAAAATCTATGGACCGAGAACAGTGAAGGCGAGAAGATCTGTCTGGTGCGTACCATGACAGATAATGATGAAGGAAAGTTTGTAGCCGATACCATTCAGGAACAAAAACTCCGTAACCATTATTACAATCGCGATTTTGCCATACTTTACCGGACCAATGCTCAAAGCCGTTCTTTTGAAGAAAGCCTGCGCCGCATGGGAATACCTTACCGGTTGTATGGTGGGCAAAGCTTCTATGCCCGCAAAGAAATCAAAGATGTGATTGCATACCTTAAAATCATTATCAACCCCAGAGATGAGGAGTCTTTAAAAAGAATCCTGAATTACCCGGCAAGAGGTATTGGTAAAACCACACAGGAAAAATGTGTGATCTATGCAAACGAGCACAACATCACGATGTTTGAAGTGATATCCAGAGCGGCTGAATTCGGTTTTAAAGCAGGTACACTGGAAGCATTACAGAACTTTGTAACTATGATCCGTTATTTCCAAAGCATGCTAACGGATAAGAATGCATACGATGTTGCCATTCAGGTTGGTAAACACACCAATCTGGTTAAAGAACTCTTTACTGATAAAACAACAGAAGGGCTGGCACGATATGAGAACGTGCAGGAATTACTCAACTCCATTAAAGAGTGGACCGAAAGCCCGGGTAATGAAGACGGAGAACTCGGCGATAAAACATTGGGCTCCTATTTACAGCAGATCACACTGTTAACCGATGCCGATGATGATAAAGAAAACAATGATGTAGTTAAACTAATGACCATCCACGCCGCCAAGGGGCTTGAGTTTGGTTGTGTATTTGTGGGTGGTTTGGAGGAAACCCTTTTCCCAAGTGGCATGAGTATTAATACAAGAGAGGAACTGGAAGAAGAACGCCGTTTGTTTTATGTAGCAGTAACCCGTGCCAAGCAACGGCTTTGGTTAACCTATGCCAATTCAAGGTATCGCTTCGGGCAATTGGTACAAAATGAGCCCAGCCGTTTTATAGAAGAAATGCCGGAACAGCATATTGATAAAAGCTATGCCGGTGGTGGCGCCCGTAACCTTGGCGCCAACTGGGGAGATGGTTTTGAGCGTATGCAACGTGGCTTTGGTTATGGCGATGCGGCTGGCGCAGAAAAAAGATATGGCCCGCCTCCTGCAAAAAAAACAGATACACGCAATGCCAAACCGGAATATTTACCAATAACACCCCCATCCAATAAAGTAGTAGAACATAAACCTTCGGCTGATTTTGTGGCAAGCGATACATCTACCTTACAGGCCGGCCAGCAGGTAGAACACCAGAAATTTGGCTTTGGAACCGTATCTAAAATTGAAGGATCGGCGCATAATCCGGTAGCTACCATTGTTTTTAAACTGAATGGTGAGAAAAAGATCATGTTGAACTATGCAAAACTGCGCATTGTGGAATAATTTATACTACCCATGCTGTACTCTTAAGACAATCTTAAGAATTCACTAACCTGTTTAAAATAAAACCGGGGGCAATTTTGTAAAAAAAATTATGCTCTCCTCTACTCATATACATGCCATGCTGGTGCATTTCCCCATTGCATTATTATTGGCCGGTTTCCTTTCAGAAATCATTGCGTTATTTTCAAAACGACCGTTTTTCAGGCAGGTCGCCTTTTTCTTATTACTGTTAGGCACGCTTGGAACCATTGTCTCGTATATTGCCGGCAATGCCGCAGGCGAAGGCATGGAAGAAGGCAGTTTGGGAAAAGCAATGGAACTTCACGAACAGGCTGCAACTATTGCGTTATGGCTCACGATTGTTACAGCAGTTATCTATAGCGCCTTTACTATTTTTAAATTTACCAAAAGCTGGACACGGATTATCAGCATCATTCTGTTTGCTGCTGTTATTGGGTCTATAGCCAGAACAGGCTACCTGGGCGGACAGTTGGTATATAAACATGGGGCAGGCGTTGAATTGGCCATTCCTGATTTTGCAAATACAGACGACAAATGATCCGGAAGACAGATTTTTCTTAACTTACCAATATGAGAATTTTATTGGCAGAAGACGAAACAGCTATTGCCGGTTTTATTAAAGAAGGACTGGAAGAGGAAGGTTTTGCCGTAGATGTTGCCAATAACGGAAAACAGGGACTGGAAATGGCGCTTGATAACCTGAATGAATATGATATTATTCTCCTCGACTGGATGCTACCCGGAATCAGCGGAATAGAAATCTGCCGAAATATCCGCAAAATAAACAAAACGGTTCCCGTTATCTTTTTAACTGCCAAAGACACTGTTGATGATACCGTGTTTGCACTGGAAGCAGGCGCCAATGATTACCTGAAAAAACCTTTTGCCTTTGAAGAATTACTGGCCCGTATAAGGGTATTACTCCGTAATAAAACCGGTGAACAAACTGTGTTTGAAACAGGGAATGTTCAATTAGACACAGCAGCACACAGGGTTACAAAATGCGGACTGCCGGTAGCACTCACACAAAAAGAATTTGCCCTGCTCGAATACCTGCTGGTTAATAAAGAGAAAGTGTGCAGACGAACACGGATTATAGAAAAAATATGGGACGTACATTTTGATAAAGACACTTCTGTGATTGACGTTTTCATTAATTCACTCAGAAAAAAACTGGATGATCCCGGTAAGAATTCTTTTATACAAACCATTCGGGGAGTTGGATACCGGGTAAATGATCTGCCATGAAACTGAGTTTTAAAAAACGTATCGCCCTGATCAATACAATAGCTGTTGCTATAACAATAGCTACCGTTTTTTTTGTTATTTATACCGTTGTTTATTATACTTCTTACCGCCATCTCGACAATGATATTTTGCAGGAAAAAACAGAGGTCGTTAACAACCTCGACTGGAAGGGCGACAGTATTATCATCAATAAAATGCCTGAATGGGAAGAAGCAGAACACAGGAAAGTTGAAGTGAATCCAACCTTTATTCAGATAGTGGATAATCAGGACAGGATGATATTCAAATCGGTAAACCTGCGAACCAACCATTTTTTATTTAATCCTTCCAATGAGAAAGAAAACTTTTTTAATGCTGAGATAGATAAACAAAGGTTAAGATTGGGTCAGTTCCCCATCAAAAACGAGCAGGGTAAAATAATCGGACAATTAACAATTGGCGTTTCTCAACAGGAATCGCATATTGTTTTAAATAATCTGATTTTTACGCTTTGTATCTCATTCCCCATTCTTCTGCTGGTACTCTATATTGTTATTTATATGGCCGCTTCTAAAGCCATAGCACCTGTAAACCGGCTGATACAAACCGCTGCTAAGATCAATGATTCCAATATCAATATACGCCTGCCATTACCCGAAAATGAAGATGAATTATATCAACTGGCAAAAACCATTAATGAATTATTAGACCGGATAGAAAACAGTATTGAACAGCAGAAACAATTTACTTCCGACGCTTCTCATGAAATAAGAACACCGCTAACTATCATCCGGGGCACACTGGAAGTTTTGCTTCGCAAACAAAGAATGCCTGAACAATATGAAGCAAAAATTAAAAATGTAATTGAACAAACCGACAGGCTTAATCAGTTATTAGAGCAATTATTGCAATTAGCCAGGCTGGATTCGGGGTTGGTACAAAAAGAAACAGTTAGCCTGAATAAACTGCTGAAAGAATCTGCCTTAAAATTTGAAAAGCAAATAGCTGAAAAAGATATCAGGATAGAAATATCAGTTCCAAATAATGTAACCGTTTCCGGAGACAGTTTTTTCCTGTCAATGATAATAGATAACCTGTTCAGTAATGCGATAAAATACAGTGCAGAAAACGGCCGGATACTTTTTAACTGGGATGAAAAAAAGAAAATATTCGCCATTTCAAATAACGGACCCGGCATTACATCAGAACAAATACCGCTTTTATTTAACCGGTTTTACCGTACCGATGAATCAAGAAGTTCTAAAGTACCGGGAACCGGATTGGGGTTGGCCATTGTAAAAAAACTATCCGAACTGCAGCATATAACTGTGTCTGTAAAAAGCACATCTGATAATACCACCTTCTCTTTGCAATTTCCTGCATAATCTTAAGCCGATCTTAAGAAAACACAAAGATACCCTGAAGTTGAGCAGGGGCATCTTTGTTGTATCAATTATTATAAACACAACTCAACAAAAATGAAAAAGCTATTAATTATCCCCGCCATTTTACTTACGGCCGGCAGCCTGTTTCTTGCCTCATGCGGAAACGCAAATACAGATACTTCGATGAAGTCGCCTACACTTAAAACCACCGATTCAACAAATGAAAAAGAAAACAAAGAATCGGAGGAAAAGGAAGGAAAAGAAAATGAAAAAGATGAGCATAAATCAGGTTCTGAGCAAAGCAAAATGACACAAAGCATGGATGCAAAATCAAAAACAATTGCAAACCTGCAGGATGCCTTTAAAGGCGAAACAACTGCCAGTGCTAAATATGCGGCTTATTCTAAAAAAGCAGAACAGGACGGGTTTCACCAAATTGCGCTTCTTTTTAAGGCGGCCTCATCATCCGAAAATATTCATGCCAATAACCATAAAGCTGTTTTACAGGAATCGGGGACAGCGGCGCCGGTTGTAAAACCTGAATACACTGTAAAATCCACTAAAGAAAACCTGGAAGACGCCATTAAAGGAGAAACCTATGAAGTAACCACGATGTATCCTGAATTTCTGAAAACAGCCAATGAAGCCGGAAACCAACTGGCACTGATCAGTTTAAATTATGCTTACAAAACAGAGAAGAAACATAAAATAATGTACGAAACTGCATTGACGGCTTTGCAGAATAATACAGTAAAAACATTACCTACCATATTTTATATCTGCTCTACCTGCGGAAACACCTATGAAAACACAGCACCGGCACGATGTGGCATATCTATGACCAGCAGCGAAAAGTTTATCAAAATTACCTCACTCTAAATTTATCGTTATGAACCAGGTACATCTGCATCTATTAATCACCCATTTGCCAATTTTTGGTTCAATATTGGGAGCATTTGTTTTAGGCTATGGAATTTGGCGTAAAAGTGATCAGACAAAAATGGCGGCATATTTTTTACTTGTTATTTCCGCCATCGGGGCCGGTATCGCTTACCTCACAGGAGAAGGGGCGGAAGAAGCGGTAGAAAACCTGCCGGGTGTTTCAGAAAATATCATGAAACAACATGAAGAGTTTGCCATGTTTGCTTTAGTGAGTCTTATTGTACTGGGTATTTCTTCATTAGTTTCAATTTTTCTGACGTATAAAAAATCAACCTTGCTAAAAAGGGCTTCTTTTGTAACCCTGCTGATTTCACTTATCAGTTTCGCATTGGTTGCCCAAACCGGTTATCTCGGCGGGCAGATCAGGCATACTGAAATCAGAAACGGCGCTGTTCAAACTGAAACAGGCGGGGAAAAGGATGATGATTAACTATGCAGAGCTGCGGATAATAGAATAACTCTCTTCAACCCGCGCCTTTGCGCCTTTGTGTGAATAATTGCTCGCAAAGGCGCAAAGGCGCGGGTTTTTATGCTAACTGGTGCTGTAACAGAAAAACAATAATCCCTGCAGCAAACCCCATCAATGCCAGCCAACTGATTTTTTTCAGGTACCACATAAAATCAATTTGCTCAATACCCATTACTGCCACGCCTGCCGCAGATCCGATAATGATGGCACTTCCACCGGTACCGGTAGTAAGCGCAAGAAATTCCCAAAAAGGATGATCAGTTGGGTAAGTACCTAAATCAAACATGCCTTGCGATGCAGCAACCAGCGGCACATTGTCAACAAGAGCTGAAAGCAGGCCCAATGCAATACCTATCAGGTAATCATTCTTAAAGGTTTCGGTTAACAAAGTTGCCAGTTCCTTCAGCAAGCCAAAAGATTGTAGGGCTGACACCGCTAACAAAATGCCTAAAAAGAACAGGATACTTGGGGTATCTACTTTCTGTAAGGCTTTTGCAACAGTAAATTTTTCTGCTACTTCCGGTTCTTTGCTTTTATGAATAATGGTGGTGATTACCCACATCAGACCCAGGGCCAGCAGCATGCCCATAAATGGTGGCAGATGGGTGATTGTTTTAAAAGCAGGCACAAAAAACAGGAACCCGATGCCTGCAAACAAAATGATCTTGCTATCGCGCCTTTCTTTTGCTGTACCGGTTGATTGCAGGATGGCTTCTATCTTCTTTCCCCTGAACCGGTAAGCAATGATTATTGCAGGTATAACGCAAACTACCAGGCTTGGCAAAAACAAATGTTTTATAATACTGAGTGCTGTAATCTGCCCGCCTATCCAAAGCATGGTAGTAGTAACATCTCCCAATGGCGACCAAACACCACCGGCATTGGCCGCAATTACAATCATGCCTGCAAACCAGAGTTTGTCTTCTTTCTCACTCAGTATCTTCGAGCTTAAAGAAGTCATCACAATAGCCGTAGTTAAATTATCTAATACGGCAGACAGAATAAAAGTAATAGCCGATATGATGAAGAGTAATTTTCGCTTACTGGTTGAGGTAATTTTTTGTGTAAGTATATCAAATCCATTATGCGTGTCAATTAATTCAACTATCGTCATGGCACCCAATAAGAAAAACAGGATGGAAGCGATCTCTCCTAAATGTTTCAGCAGCTGTTCATTTGCCGTATGGGCAGATTCGCTTTGCAAAAAATAAATGGTCCAGCAAAGCACACCTGTAATTAAAGCCGATGCCGCTTTATTTAGTTTTAACGGATGTTCAAAAGCAATAGCAATATAGCCCAGTAGAAAAACGGTGATAATAATTGCAGTAATCATTTATTGACGTGTAATTAGACCATCTCAAATATAAGTCAATAAAAGTTTTGCAGTAAATAACTGTTTTATCTGTGTAAAAGGATTGAGGTGCAAATAAAAAGAGGCCACACAAAGGCATGATCAGATCTGCCGTGTGGCCCTTTTATTAGGGTGGTTTTTCTATTAATAATGCGCTATGTTAAATGCATCAATACCTGTTGGTTTTGATAAGAGAAAGACGAAAGAGAGTATCCCGGATTTCAGAGACGCTTTTTTTCTTCTGTCTTTCTCTTATCGAAATATCTTCTAACGTGATGTGTTATTAATAAGTAATCTTCGAATCTGAAACAGTATCAGGAAAACCAATAAACGAATAAGTGGTTTTTCTTTTCACCGGCCTGCCGTTTGCATCATATTCGTAAACATGAACTACAGATCCCGCGTTCTGCCCGATATCATTGATATAGGTTTCATTTAATGGATTGTTCGAAGAATAATAGCTCAGTGGCAAAAAAGGGAAACTCTCCAGGTGCTCACTGGTATTGGGATGGGTGTCGAAGCTGGTAACCTGTACCTCTTCTTCTTTTTTCCAATCGCCGTTGATATAATCGTATCCCTCTTTCTTTGTTACGTTCCCGTCTGTGTTGAAATAAAACTTCGCTTTCATGTAAGGCCTTTCAATGTTCGCGTTTACCAGAAATTCTGTTTTCTCAGATATTTTGCCATTAACATACGCATACCGGGCAATATATCTTAACGCACCACTTGCGCTATAGGTTTCAATATAATCAACAAGGTTCCCTATGTAATAATATTTCCATTTGGCGCCAAAATCAACCTCTTTTATTTTTCCGTTCTCATAACTGAAAGCATAGGTTAGCGCATTGGTTCCGTTAGATTGTTTCCGCGTAATGGTTTGAATACTGCCATCGGTATTATAAGCTGTTTCAACAATATTACTATCTGTTTCAATTTTGCTGATATCACGAATAGGTGCCGGCGCTGGTGTATAATGGCTTTTTTTACATGCAGTTGCTGATAAAAGCAAGGCAACAACTATCATACATTGTGTAATTCTTTTCATTTTACAGTATTTAGACGGCAAATATCTTTCTACTGATAAGAGTACACAATCACACAAATATGTGTGTATGATGAAAGGAAAATAGTTTGTAGGAACGGTGGCTATACCGTTATCCAGTCTCCATCTTCAGGTATGCGGATGCGATTGGAGAGGTGATTATGGTTACTCATCTCCCTGAATGCGGTCCGCTTCTGCAAACAATGGTTAATCGTATCAAGATGCACAACTGTTATTGTTGCATTGGTAGTTGCGGAAAGTTTTAACACATCATCGGTTGTCATGGTAATCGGATCGCCGGTTAAAAATTGTGCACCACCTCCATTTACAATAATATGCGAAGGAGTATGTTTGGCAATAGCAGCTTCCACATCGCTGCACCAGATGGTATCGCCTGTAATATATAATTTCTGTGTGCCAAAAGACAATACAAAACCAGATACTGTTCCCATCAGTTTTCCTATTTCACCTGTGCCATGCCGGCCACCGGTTCTGCTAAACACAATATTATTCCATAACAACTCATCCGCAATAGCTGTTACATTAATGAAGCCTTGTTTTTTAATTTTCTCTTCATCGGCTGGCTGACAAAGAACAGGTGTACGCTTATCAATCATTTGTTGCGCAGCCAAATCCCAATGATCGCGGTGGGTATGTGTTACCAGAACCGCGTCTATTGTATTTAATACCTGTTTTAACGCATCGTCGCTAACCGGTAATTCAACCATGGGTATACGTGCATTGCTGGAAGTATTTACAACAGGGTCCATGCTGTCTTTCTTAGAAAGCATCGGATCAACCAATATTTTTTTCCCATTCACTTCCAGCAGTAAAGTAGCATGGCGTAATAATCTAAACTTCATAAAGCCGTTCATTTCAAATTCTGCAGCCGCAAATATAAGATCGGGAACCAGCAACGAACCAGCTATGTATGTTGCTTGCTGAATAAATTTTCTTCGCGTTGGTCTCTTCATAATTTGAATAGCCTGTTTCATAAAATTATCTTAAAGATATATCAGCTTTTCTTTGTTCTGATACAGAATTATTGCCAAGGCAACCGGTCATCATTTAGTTTTTAATCGTTTAATATCAATGATTTATAAAAGTCCACTTTGCTTAAAAAATAGTTTGGCACAGTAATTGGCTATTCATTGAATAACCATTTAATAACCTAAAATCATTTTTATGAAATTACTAATCAAATCTGTTGCGGCAGGTGCTGCTGTATTATTCTTTCAGACTGCACAGGCACAAATAGGCGTAAAAGCCTCTTCACATGCTGCTGCTAATGCTACGCTGAATGCATCAAAAGCAACACATGCTGCTGTTAATGCAACAAATAAAGCTACAGTTGCCACCGGCAATGCGCTGAAAGCTACTACAGGTGCAGTAAAAACAAGCACCGATGCCGCAGTAAAAACAGGAGAAAAAGTTAAACACAATACAAGGGTTGATGTAGATGCAGATGTTAAGGCTAACACAAAAAACGATGCCAAGGTAAATACCAACAGTAATGCAGGTGGCGAAGAAAGAGGTCTTATCCGTGCCGCATCTGTTTCAGAAGCAGAGAGCCACGCCAGTGCAAATGCAACTTTGCCTATAGCTGAAGTAAAAGATGAAATGAAAGCCGGTTCAGAAGAAGCAAAAGAAAAAGCTGATAAAATCAAAAAAACTGCTGTTAAAACCGAAGCTGAAACAAAAGAAAAAGTAAAATCGGCCCACCCGGCTGTAAAAGCCAGTGGTGAAGTAAAAACACAGGGCTCTGTAAAAGCAGGAAAACAATAACCGGGAACACGGCATTATTGTTTTGAAACCTGTTGTGCTATTGAAATTTATATACTGATGTATTTTTTAAATTAATAACTCAGTTATTCTTTATTTCAAATCATTTTAAAACACATAGATACATAGGTGAAAACAAAAAGAAAACATAGCTTTCAAACTATATGCCCTCTTTCCTGACCTATGCAACTATGTGTTTAACAGGAGCACAAACGTTATTTTGAAATATTTGAAAAACCAAAACATACCCTGCTTCAACAGTAAGGTTTGAAGACTACTTAAAATATAAATCATGAAAACCAATAACTGCAGGTATTTGATTTTGCTGGGAATGCTCTTACCAATATTTTCTTTTTCGCAGGAAGGTAATACCAAAGCATCACAAAAAGATGAGTTTAGTGCATCTGTTAATTATCAGTCTGCCCTGCATTATTTTGGCAGAACAGATAGTCTTACAAGCAGCGGCTTATTCCCTTCTGTATCCTTTCAATCAAAAACAGGATTGTATGCACAGGGTAATTTTATATTTATACAGAATGCAAGCCAGTCAACCACCTATACCGGCACTACTGTTGAAGCGGGGTATCGTTTTCCCGAAACAGATCATTTTTCAGGAAACCTTTTTTATTCTCAGTTTTTATACAAAGACCAGAGCAGCCTGGTTCAATCAGCATTAAAATCGCAAACAGGTATAAACCTGAATTATCTGAATAAGATCATCAACATTAACACCGGCGTGGATTTGAAATTCAGCAATCAGACTGATATTGGCGCTACGGTAGGATTAGACCATCTTTTTCTTATTCCAACGGGTATTGAACACACTGCATTTGCTATTGATCCATCAGTATACGCATACGCGGGCACACAAAAATTCAGTAATACTTACCTGAAAAAAAAGAACTTAATGGGTTTGCCTGTAGCGCAGCAAACAACCGAGTCGGTAACCCAATTTAATATTCTTTCTTATGAGATCTCGGTGCCTGTTGTATTTGTAGCGGGAAAATTCAATGCTTCCATAACACCATCATATACGCTTCCGCAGAACCTGGTAACTATTGCAGGCCGGCCTGATTTGTCGGAACGTGGTAAAGACTTATTTTATGTAACAGTAAGTGTGGGCGTAAAATTATAAAGCTGTAGATTTTACCGTTTGATTGTTTGCAGCATTAGCTGGTGCTGTTTATTTCTAAACAGCTATGCGCTTACATAATTTTCTTTCTTCTAACGTTTTGGGGTGCAGTTTTACTCTACCAATAAGATGTTTTTACCTTTTGAATGCCCGTATTTTTGATACACAAGGGCTTCTTTTATCTCTGTAAGGGGAAACGTTTTATCAATAAATATTTTCACTTTTTCCTCTTCTATCAGTTTAACAATCTCACTTAACTGGGTGTTGCTGGATTGAAATAAATACTTTGCAGCAAATATTTCATATTGCTTTGCCAGTTCCGCGGGAAGAGGCTTATTCAGTGATGTTATAGAAACATATTTTCCTCCTTTCTTCAATACTTTGTAAGAGTCTTCCGTTGCTTCAATACTGTCAAAAACAGCATCGTAGTCTTTAATAACATTGATAAAGTTAGTAGTACGATAATCTATTACTTCGTCAGCACCAAGTGACTTTAAGAATTCAACATTTGATGCTGAGCATGTAGCTGCAACATGCAATTTTTTCAATTTTGCAAATTGAAGTGCAAAAAGTCCAACACCACCTGCTGCTGCCTGGATTAATATTTTTTGTCCATCCTGAATATTTAGTTTGTCAAACAAGCCTTGCCAGGCCGTAAGGCTTGCCATTGGCACACCAGCAGCCTGCTCAAAACTCAAATTTATCGGTTTATGAACGATAAATCTTTCTTCTGATGCAACATACCCGGCAAAAGCACCCTGTTTATTCCATTCTAACGATCCAATTACCTCGTCACCAATTTTAAACCTGGTAACTTCTGTTCCTATCTTTTCAACTATGCCTGAAATGTCGCTTCCTAAAATATAAGGCACTTGAAAACTACCACTCATAACACCTTTCCAATCTACCGGATTTATTCCACAGGCTTTTACTTTGATTAAAAGTTGATTTGCTTTTATTGTGGGAATTGGCAAGTCTTGAATTTCTATATTGTCAATCGAACCTGTTTTGCTAATTGTTGCTGCTAACATTCGTCAAATGTTTTTCTTAAAATTTAAATTTAAAAGCAATTTAAATAAAATTACTGCCAACGGTTTGGGTGTTGTTTATTTCCCGACAAAATTTTCTACGATTTTCCCACCGAATTTTTCCACCAAATTATTTCCTATATCAAACAGGGCTTGCTCCAAAGAAGTTTTATTCATTGTAATCATTTTGTCTGTGTCGCAATTAAAGTGCATACTCCAGCTTACAATAGTTTTGTCTCCCTGCTGCTCCATTGTTATTAGTGTCAATGATTGTTCAAGGCCAAATTCATTGGGTTCATTGTCTAACGAAGCCCAACCTTTTTTAGGTTCATACCAAAGCATTTTTGCAGTATGAACCGTTTCTTTCCCACCTTCTTCCATTGGTTTGAAGTAACAGGTGTATTCAGTGCATTTGCCGTCAGTTGCTGACCTGGTTTCTACTTTTGCCAAACCTGCACTGTAAGCAGGCATTTTGGCGGGGTCGCCAATAATTGCCCATACTTCTGAAACTGGTTTGTTAAGTTCTAAAACCAACCGGTTACGAACCGGACTTGTTACAAATTTGCTTGCTGTGGGCAATAACACAGTCGTTTCTTTTTGTTCCATTTTACTTTCTGAATTGTTTTGTTTATTACTTACGTTACAACTTGTGCTAAGCACCATAAGAGCTAAAGCGGCTCCGCTTATTAGTTTTACCTTATTCATTTATTTACTTATTAAATGTTTTTGCAAAGGTAAAATGAGCTTATGACAAGGGTATGTCAGCAGGGATCAACTATTTTCAGAAAGATGTTTTATATACTTGTCAAACGAGAAGTCTCGGTCTTTAAAAATATCGTAAGTATTCGTGAGTTTCAGTATTCTGTCAATTCTGAATTCTCTGAATTCATTTCTCAGCTGGCAATGTGCAATGAGTATCCAATTGTCCTTTGAAAAATAAACGGCAAGCGGCTCAACAAACCGCTCTGTTATAGTGTCGGAATAAATAGTATGATACTGAATTTTTAAAATTTGAAAATTCACAATTGCAGATTGGATTATTGAAAGAAACCCAGACTTAACTTTTTTATCATTGCCAAAAATCATCACCCGGCTTTCCAGGGTTTCAAGTTTCTGTTTTGCCGTATATTTTAAAAGCGCCTTCACTTTAATTGTAAAGTCGTCAAAATGTTTTTGCAAGGATTTGTCAGACTGCCTTCTAATAATTTGCTGGGCAGTAAGCAAAGCGTTTAGTTCCTGCTCCGTAAACATTACAGGTGGAATTACGTAATCGTCCATAAGACAGTAACCTGTTCCGGCTTCTCCAATTATTGGCACTCCTGCTTCTTCTAAAGCTTTTATGTCACGATAAACTGTCCTTTGGCTGATGTCAAATTTATCGGCAAGCTCCTGTGAAGTCACAACCCTCTTAGATTGTAAGTGCAGCAAAATATTTGTCAGTCTTGTTAGTCGTGTCATATTTTATACGCTGTCTCTGTTGCCTTTATTACCCTGTTTTCAATTTCATCTAACCTGTTGGAACCTACTTGAGCGAGAGACATTCACGGAGAACAAACTGTTTTTTCTGCATCAGCGTGAGATGAAAGAGCCAAGACCCTGCGGAGAAGGAAATAGCCTGTGACCCGGATAGTGTTTCATTTTGGGCTAAAGCCCTTAAAAAACCCATGCATTATAACCCCAGCCTTAAGGCTGGGGTTATAAAAAAAGAGTATATCCTGGCTTTAGCGCAAAATGAGTTACCACCATAAGCCAGGTGCAAAAGCCCGGCTTTCGCCAGTGCAATATTGAACCCATGTAGCTGCCAAATGAAAACGGATTTGATGCTAAGGCAAACGGTATCAGTAGCCTCTCAACAAAACAAAAAACAGGCGCATAGCCTGTTTGCCATCTCTATACCATCTTTCGATAACTCCATACAGTCACTCCACTCATAACCGGTTCCGTTCAACAGTGGTTTCATTGTTCGCCCGTTGGGCGCAACGAAACCTTAGTTATTGTGCGCAGTTATTATTGCGTTAAGTAGATTTTGACTTTGTCAGTAAATTCATGATCTATCGGTATTATTTTTTTATATTCAGTAACCTTAGCAGCGTAGAAAGTGTTGATTAATTCCCTAAATACTTTTCTTAACTCTCTATCGTCTTCTGCCAGCCTTTCGAGTTTAGTTTTATTTTCATCAAATTTTTTAAACAGCGGCATGAATTCGTCACTTAGATAAACTTGCGATTCTATATTTTGTTGCAATAAAAGCAATCTGGTATCCATCCAGCCTTTATACTCTAAAAGAGCTAACCAAAGTTTGCTGGAAAGTGAGATAATTTCTTCGTCTTTTACTAACAACTTGACTTTTGATTGAGCAATTCCTGTTTCGCCATAAAACTTTTCAATGTAAATTCTTTTTTCAATAAGATCTTTAATGTTTTGTCTGTTATATGTTCCATAATTGATTTCTAAAAGCGCATATAACCACTGATTGTATTTTGAATAAAATTCAATAATGGAATTTCTTTCTTCATTCCTATGTGATGTTTCTAAATTAATCAGTCTTTGCAAACCTGATTTTAGTAACTCTGTATCATCTGAGAAGTCTTTTTTAACCTTTTCGATCTTTTTAGTTATTTCTTCAATATCTTCTTTTTGGGCAAGAAGCTTACCTTTTTCATTAAAATAGCTTGGGAGATAATTCTTTAACCATAGCCCCGCAAGGAATAATAGTAATGCTGTTATGATATTTGAAAAAAGTAAGTCCATATAATTGCGCACAACGTCCAAGCATTGAAGCGGTTGGGGAATGATATTCCGTCGCCCATGGCTTACTGTTGCTGAATAAAGTTACAAAAGATCATGATATATTCTACTGCCGCTCAGAATTCCCTCAGCTGGAACTGATGCTTGGATATTTGATACAGTTGAAGAACGTTATTCGTCAGCCCCAATCGCTGCAATGTTAGCGGTATCCTTTTTAGGGTGCTTCCTGCGGACTAATCTTTTCTCTAAGAAGATTAAAGCAGCAGTTGTACAAATAAGTATTTACTGTCACTAACTCAAATTTAATTGTCGGACTATGATGAGCTTTGGCTTGTGCCGAAGAAAAGTGAGTTAATTTATGACGGATTAAAACGATGTCAGATATCAAACCTTTAAAGTCTGTTTCACTTTTTGAGGGCAATCCCATATTGGTTAAAATATTTTTCAGTGAATAAATCAATTGGGGTTCATAAGGAATAAACCTGCTAAGTTCTGTTTCCTTCTTTAAGAGTTCTTTCTCCACGGCTGTTGCACCGAAGGAAAAATAGCCATCTAAAATTCTAAAGAAAAGAAAAAACGCAACTTCATTATCATTACTTTTCAAAGACCTTAAAGCATGTGAAAAAAAAGAGAAGGATGGTATATGATTTAATGAAGGAATAATTAAGTCATAAAGTGAGTTGTCAATTTTATAATTTCTTTTGTCTGGCATTAAAACATATCCGCCGCCTCTTGTAATTGTTCCTTCGTCCAACATTTTTTGTTCTTCGTCTGTTTGCGAATAAAGGTTAACATAAATTCTCCCCGTGTCAAAATGAGGAGGAATTGTTGCATACATAAGCGAAAACAAACCCTCAAATAGTTGTGCAGCCTCGGTAAGAATTAATTTATAAGGTCTTAACCTTGCTTCTAATTTATCTTCTACAATGTTAATAGTTTCAGTTGAAGAAGTGATTTTTTCTGAGAATGGAAGCAATTCCTCAGAGTTCATAACTTTTGAAATTTGAAGGGTCAACTTATCTTCCATTGATAAAATACTTGCGTCATAACCTTTAAATTCAAAATCCATTCTTGTTGGAGTTATTGAAGCATTTTCTGCAAAACAATGAGCAACAATCTTCATCTATATTTTTTTGTCTGAGAAGCGTGATGTTTCAAATAAGGTTACCGCTAACGTCCAAGCATTGAAGCGGTTGGGGAATGTTATTCCGTCGCACATGGCTTACTGTCGCTGAACTAAGTTACAAAAGATCATGATATATTCTACTGCCGCTCAGAATTCCTTCAGCCGGAACTGATGCTGGGATTTTTGTTGCAGTTGAAGAACGTTATTTCTCCGCCCCAATCGCTACAATGCACTGTTGTGCGTTCGCCATTCCGAGCTTCGCTCAATAGGCAAGCTTAATAATTTTCATCGCTTCTTTGTACGCGGCGGTCTCTGTTTCAAATTGCTTAGTAAAGAAATAAAAGAGCGCAATTTTTCTCTGAGGGAGTTCAACAAAGATAAATTCATTCATTGTGTGGAAGAAATGAAAGTCTGGATTTGATGTTTTAAATATTATGAGTGAATTTGTTTGTGAATCTTTATTCTTTATTGTTAATCTTTTTTGGGAAACCCTTATTTCAGCTACTACTTTAGCTGGTGTATAATCTTTATTTAGTCTGAGCATAGAAATTGGAAAGTCAGCTAAGTATGGGATGTATCCATTTTCTTTTGAGGTAAGAAATTTTCTAGAAATATTTAGAATTTGGAACTTATAATCTATTATTTCAAACCAGCGGACAATATTTGAAATATCTTCAAATGACAATTTCTTTTTATCTACATTGTCATATGTAAGTAAGTTACTAATTTGTTTTTCAAGGCTGTTTAGTATGTCGTTATTGCAATTAGCACACGTTGGAACTGTTGTTTTAATATATGCTTGAGGAAGTCCATTAAGATTTGTTACGAATGTTTTTGTTGTATTTCCTTCAAATATCCAGCGAGGAATAACATGTTCTTTTGAAAGATTTTGATTTGTCCCACAAAAAATGCAAATATCTATTTTCTTTAATTTTGCTTTTCCATTTTCACGTATTACATAAGCGTCAATTAATTGTCGGGTAATCATTTTAGAGTTTTTCCTCAAGTTGTTTCTTAAGGGAATTAACTTTAAATTATTCGGATTGCTCAAGTCGAAAAGGTTTATGCTAATTGAGTATTACTAAGGTAACATTATGGTGACGCACAACTTTTAAATATACGAAAACGCTCCCTAAAAATATTCGCAAAGCCAACCCACCTAAGTCAGCTATACGCATTTGTTTTGCGTTTTTTAAGTATCTCAAAATACGCCAATCCATCCATCGTTCTACCGGGAAAAATCCCGTATTTCACCCCGCACAGAAAATAAATAAAACCAATACACCAAAAATGTAAATGTTATTTAGGGGCATCGCAAATATTTCACGTTGTAACAGGTAGCCTTTACAGATATCTGAAAAAAGGATGGGCTTGTGTTTTCTATCAACCTGTTAACCTGATGGGGCAGGTTTTGGGTTGGGGTGTAGTTTTATTTGCCCGTGATTGCGGGAAAGGCATACGCGGTACTAAAGTACCCCTGCTAATTCTATATTATTTCTGCCCACGCGTTAAAACGCGTGGCAAAGGCACGGCAAACGCGTGGCAAAGAGAAGAGCCGATAAAGCCACTGAGCATGGAAAGCCCTCAATATTTCAGGTCTTTTGTTATTGCCCCGCTCTTTAGAGCGGAGGATAAAAGTTCACCCCAAAAAAAATATGACACTTTAGTGCCGCGTTGGTGAGTAATGGGGAAACCAAAATCTGCCTCTCTCCGGCAGGCACGCCCCCCTTTCTTCAACCTTGAACGGGTTTGGCAAAAAAGCCGCCATAGGGCCCATTTTTTAGCCAAAAACGCAAACGAGCAATAATACAGTAATAATATAGTAATCCCCACCATAACAATACACCTATAACGTACCTACCCCGTACCAACCAAACACCAACCCCTCCCCAACCATTCCACCCCGGGGAACCTATTTTTAGGCTGGCTGACCTGATTTGTCGGAACACGTCAACTACTTAACAAAATGAGATATGGTTAACCCCTTGCGCCCCTTGCGGTTCTTCGCGCTCCTTGCGTTACAGCTTTTCTTTCCAGAACTTATAAACCCAAAAATCACTGAAACAGATTCACTTATAATAGCTGGCCCGCTGATTATGCAGGATTTAAAGCGGTAGCGCCAAGAACGCAATGGACTGATCGCAAAAGGCCCTTGTGTATTTCACACAAACCCTACTTAAGAATGCAATTAACCCGGTAATACCAGAAATGATTGTGTCAATAGCTAATTTTAGTGGCACAACACATTAGCATTAAGTGTGGGCGTAACACTATAACCCGCAGCTTTTACCATTTCTTTCTCCACAAGGTATTCTTCTAAAAATGCAAAAAAGTCCTGCTCTATCAACTAACCAATCGGTTGACTTTTTCGTTTAACCCGCATGGCCCCCGTTCAGGGAGATACCTGCTGAGAATTTTCGTTTTTATTCTATGAAATGGACACTCTGCGAAGAGGGAACCTTTTTCCCGACATCGGCAAAATGGTCTGTAAGCAACCTACAATACACCAACCCTTCCTAAACCATTTTCCCCGGGTACTCAGTTTTAGGCTGGTTAGCCTGATTTGGCGGAACACGTCAACTACTGAGATATGGTTAACTCCTTGCGCCCCTTGCGGTTCGTTGCGCTCCTTGCGTTACAGCTTTTCTCTCCAGAACGTATAAACCCAAAAATCACTGAAACAGGTTCACTTATAATAGCTGGCCCGCTGATTATGCAAGGTTTAAAGCGGTAGCGCCAAGAACGCAATGGACCGCAATGATCGCAAAAAAAGGTCCTTGTGTATTTCACACAAACCCTACTTAAGAATGCAATTAATCAGGTAATACCAGAAATGATTGTGTCAATAGCTAATCTAATAGTACAAAACGTTACCATTTGATTGTTTGCAGCATTACCTGCCATTGTTTATTCCTGTACACCCATGCCCTTACATAATTCTCTTTCTTCATTCCGTTAACAACTGTTCCATACACATAGGCAAAGTCTCTGGCTGTTGATAGTCCGCCACCCACAGCATGTAATTCCAATCCGGCCGGAAAAGCTGTTAAAGCGGATAAAATAGCTTCATTACCTGTATAAGGCGTATGGCCTTCTATATTTAACCTGCCATCTGGCGCAATAAAGGGTAACCATTCTTTGTTGTTCTTTTCCTGAATTGCCTTATTCAGCTTCTCGTCAAGCAGGTAAATAGCTGAGATGCGGAAGGTTTTATTTGGGGCGCCATGAATGGTAATTTCATTCACGGTTGGTTCAGCTACGGGTTTCTCTGTATAAGAAACACCCAGATCAACCATGTTTTTCCACTCGCCCAGTTTATTAATATGCCAGATAGATGAGAAGCTTCCTCTTCCAACCGGCGTATCCTGTAACGATTTTGTCCGAAACTCATAGGGCCCCATGGTAACGCCCAGATCTCCCGAAGTGCTGATCACAGCAAAATCGGGGGCCCAGCTTAATACAGCGGTTGAGGGTTTCTGTTTTTGATAGGCCTCCAGCGCATTCATCGCTTCTCCCTGGCGAAAAATAATTCCGGCACTATCCATATATAAAAGGAACCCCTCTTTAATAGTATGTGACGCTGTAAAAGAAGCAAATGCTTTTTCTGCATTCACCAATCCCCTGATACCGGTTTGCGAAAAACTGTTTAAACAGGCCGTTATCAGTAAAAGAGTAAATAATAGCTGGTGTTTTTTCATTTCCTGTCCCGTTAAAAATCAATACAATATTATTAATACCGGCTCCCGGCCAAAGCTGGTTTTTTATAAACGGCAACCTAACTCGCTGTCTATAACAACTTGTTTATGAATGAATTTGGTTGATTATGAGTAGGTTAAGTGCCCTTAAACCTATAGTAAATCATACCATAGGCTGATATTAATCATATTTTGACCAAGGGGGTCGTGGTAATTTGTGGTCCTAAATATAATAAAACGCTCTTTTATGGAAACTGCCATTGCCCAAGGTAAAACCGCCGTTCCTGCTTCAAAAAAAGCTTCATCAGTAGCCATTATGGATGGCAATGAAGCAGCGGTGTACATTGCTTACAAAACCAGTGAAGTTTGTGCCATTTATCCTATCACCCCTTCTTCGGCTATGGGTGAATTTGCAGATGAGTGGAGTAGTGATAACAAAGAAAATATTTTTGGGGAAGTTCCCAAGATCATAGAAATGCAAAGCGAAGCAGGTGCTGCCGGTGCAATACACGGTGCCCTGCAGGGTGGCGCATTGGCCTCTACGTTTACTTGCTCACAGGGATTATTACTGATGATCCCAAACATGTACAAAATAGCCGGTGAATTAACTCCTGTCGTATTTCATATTGCCGCCAGGTCTATCGCAACGCATGCGTTGTCGATCTTTGGCGACCATAGTGATGTTATGGCCGTTCGTTCTACCGGCTTTGCCATGTTGTTTGGTAACAGCGTACAGGAGGCGCACGATATGGCCATGATCGCCACATCGGCCACCTTAAAAGCAAGCATCCCGTTCCTGAATATTTTTGATGGCTTCCGTACTTCGCACGAATTAAACGAGGCTGATATTTTGCCAGACAGCATCATCAAACAAATGATTGATGTGAATGATGTGGCCAGGCACCGTCAGCGCGCACTGAATCCTGAAAATCCTTTTATACGCGGTACGGCACAAAACCCCGATGTGTACTTCCAAAGCCGTGAGGCCTGCAACGAATACCACTGGAAAGTGCCCGAAATAGTAGAAGCTACCATGAAACAATTTGAACAGCTAACCGGCCGCGCCTATAAACTGTTTGAATACTATGGCCATGCAGAAGCAGAAAACATTATCATCATTATGGGCTCCGGCTCCGGCGCTGTTCAGGAAACTGTTGATTACCTTAACAGTAAAGGAGAAAAAACCGGTTACCTGCATATACACCTGTATCGTCCATTCTCAGTTAAACACTTTATCAATACATTACCTAAAACCGTAAAACGTATTGCTGTTCTGGACCGTTGTAAAGAAACCGGCGCTATTGGCGAACCGCTTTATATGGATGTGATCAATGCATTACACGCAGGATGGGAAGGTACTATACCAACAGTAATTGGCGGCCGTTACGGTCTTGCATCAAAAGAGTTTAATGCCGGTATGGTAATGGGCGTATTTAACGAACTGAAAAAAGACAAACCCAAAAACAGTTTCACTATTGGTATTGACGATGATGTTACAAATACCAGTTTGGCATACGATAAAAAATTCTCTCTCGAAGACCAGCACCTGTTCCGCGGGTTATTCTTTGGCCTTGGTGCCGATGGTACCGTTAGTGCCAACAAGAATACCATTAAGATCATTGGTGATGTAACCGATAATCACGTGCAGGGTTATTTTGTATACGACTCCAAAAAATCAGGTTCCTTAACTGTTTCGCACTTACGTTTCAGCGCTAAGCCTATCCAGTCTACTTACCTGATCAACTCGGCTAATTTTGTGGCTTGTCACCACTTCCAGTATTTACAGAAATACGATATACTGAAAGATGCGCAACACGGCGCCACCTTCTTACTCAATGCCCCTTATCCAACCGAAGAAGTTTGGCACAACCTGCCTCATAATATTCAGGAAGAGATCAAAGAAAAACAACTGAAACTGTATGTGATCAATGCTTCTAAGGTTGCCAAAGAAACCGGCATGGGTTCACGTATCAACTCTATCTTACAAACCTGCTTCTTTGCTATCTCTAACGTAATACCTAAAGAAGAGGCCATTGGTTATATCAAAAAAGCTATCCAGAAAACATACGGCAGAAAAGGAGAAGCGGTAGTACAAAAGAATTTTGAGGCGGTTGATAAAACCCTTGAAAACCTGTCGCTGATAGACTATTCTCATTTTGCTGTTGGCAATAAAGAATCTGAACCTGCTATTTCGGGTAATGCACCTGATTTTGTTCAACAGGTGTTGGCAAAAATTATTTCTGGCGATGGCGATACCTTGCCTGTAAGTGCATTCCCTGCAGATGGTACGTATCCTTCTGCTACCACCAAATACGAAAAAAGGAATATTGCCGACCAGGTTCCTGTTTGGGATCCTAACCTCTGTTCTCAGTGTGGTAAATGTTTCTTTGTTTGTCCGCACGCTGCTATCCGTCCAAAAGTATACAGTAACGATTTATTGGCCGACGCGCCGGACTTCTTTAAACATGTTGCACCAATAGGTAAAGAGTTCTTTAAAGAAACAGAATCTTATACCTTACAGGTAGCTGTTGAAGATTGTACCGGATGTAACCTTTGTGTAGAAACCTGCCCAATAGAAAGCAAAACACAACCCGGCCATAAAGCCATCAATATGCAGGAAGTGTTGCCATTGAAAGAAACAGAAAAACAAAACTGGGACTTCTTTATTTCATTACCGGATATTGACAGAACAAGGGTAAACCGCAGTACCGTAAAAGGATCGCAGTTACTGGAACCTTTATTTGAGTTCTCCGGTGCCTGCAGTGGTTGTGGTGAAACACCTTATTTAAAATTGCTGACCCAGTTATTTGGCGACAGGATGATTGTTGCCAACGCTACCGGTTGCTCTTCCATCTTTGGCGGTAACCTGCCAACAACACCATGGAGCAAAAATGCGCAGGGCCTCGGGCCGGCATGGGCCAACTCTCTGTTCGAGGATAATGCAGAATTCGGTTTGGGTATCAAACTCGCAACCGATATGAAACGTAACTATGGTATCTCCCTCTTAAAATCTTTACGTGAAGATGTAGGTTCAGAATTAACAGATACCATACTAAGTAATGTGGAAGGAACGGAGACCGAAATAATTCAGCAACGCAAAAATGTGAACGAGTTAAAATCACGCCTGAGAGATATTAATAAACCTGAAGCAAGGTTATTATACCAGGTGGCAGAATTCCTTGAGCACAAATCTATGTGGATTGTTGGTGGTGATGGCTGGGCTTATGATATCGGCTTCAGCGGACTTGATCACGTATTATCAACCGGTGAAAATGTAAACATACTGGTGCTTGATACGGAAGTGTATTCAAATACCGGCGGACAAAAATCAAAATCATCACCTATTGGTGCAAGCGCTAAGTTTTCTATCAAAGGAAAAACAACCGGCAAAAAAGACCTTGCCATGCAGGCCATTGCACACGGTACCGCATATGTGGCAGAGATAGCCATGGGCGCCAATGATGTACACGCACTTAAAACCATTCTGGAAGCAGAAGCTTATCCCGGACCATCTATCATCATCGCCTATAGCCATTGTATAGCACACGGCTACGATATGTGCCATGGTTTGGAACAACAGGACCTTGCTGTTAAATCAGGTTACTGGCCACTGTTCCGTTATAACCCGCTGAAAGAGCAGGGTCAACGGTTTGTGTTAGACAGCAAGGATCCATCTATTGCTTTGGATGAGTTCCTGTATCACGAGAACCGCTTTGCAACAATTAAAAATAACAATCCGGAAAGAGCCAAAGAATTCCTGGTGATGGCTAACGATGGAATAAAACAACACTGGGACAGGATTCAGGCATTAAAATCCCTGTAGTTTTTAAGTAAAATATGCTAAGTCACAAGGGGGATCTCTATCAGAGGTTCCCCTTTTTTAGTCGGGGAGCATTCACTTACAGGATATGATTGATAGAAATGTTTTCGTCGGCTTCTTCGCCAGACAATAGTATCAGGATCATGAAGAACCGATCCATGATCTGTAAAAACTTCTTTTCCATTAAACGCGCAACTCTAACAAACAACATTATACTATTTTCAGTTCGTCCGGGTTTTCTATGTTCAGTACTGTGTTATTTTTAACTGCATCATCTTTGCTCCAGATAAGTTTATGATCATTGGTAGATGCTGTTGTTTCGTCTACAAGCAAACTTGAACCTTCTTTTCCACCTGCCAGCACTGCCAGCATAAGAGAAGTGGAGATATATTTTCCTTTCATTGCTATAAATTGATATTACTAATTGATTTTTTTTACACTGCAAAAGTACACCGTTTTTAGTTATCCCTGCAATCACATATTTGTGTGAAACCCTTTACCAATAAGGTTTTTAACAATATATGCTTACCTATACCACTCATCGCACAAAATCTCCGTTTATCCGTTTTAAAACGATAAAAATCCTTAGTTCCACGCTGGATTGGTTTGTTTTGCCGGAACAGGATAGTAGCGGGGGGCTTATTTTGGGGGATTTACCACATAAATGTGTGGTTTTCTCCTTTAGCTGTGCAGGATGCAGTTTTGTTTTTAGATTTGACTATCCATTCTGCACATGAAGAAAACGTTTTTTCTTATTGTTTTATTGCTGCTATCACAGTCCATTCTGTTTGCCCAGCAGGCGTTTACATTTAACAGAATAAGCACAGATGATGGTATTGGCCTTGCTTCCAATGTGGTGTATTGCACTTACCAGGATTCCAAAGGATTTATCTGGGCGGGTACCGCCAACGGCTTACAACGGTTTGATGGCAGCAAGTTTGTACAGTTCGGATCAGACAAGGGCAATAACAACCTGTTGATTTCTACCCTGGGCCAGATTATACCGGCAGACAGCAATTCATTATGGCTGAGTTTCCCTGCACGTATGGAGGTTGGCATTTTTAATACCACCACTTTCAAATACCAGGCCGTTCCTATCAAAACTTCCCGGCCAATAAACGGCCTGGTTGGTTACAAAATATGGAAAGATTTTTATGGTGAGGTTTTTCTCTCTTTTCATAAATATGGCGTTTTTCATTATAACAAAAAGATGAACGCCTTTACTGATGATAACTACTTCCATCTTCCTGAAGGCTGGATCCCCAGTCCTGATATGTTTGAAGACACGGTTACCCATCGCTACTGGTTTCCCTGTGGGTATAATGGTCTTGCGGTATATGATTTAAAAAAGAAACAATTATATACCCACCAATACAATCCCGAAAAAATACCTCTTCTAAACAATAAGCAACTGGTATCCGGCGCAACCGAATTTTTTATAGACAGTGAGAGAAGGCATTGGGTTTTTAACTGGACCACGGCCGGCCATATTAAACGCTGCTTCAACAATTCAGGTAAAGAACTTACCGATACAGCAGGGTTAAACTATAACCCGAATTATTCAGAGCTACGCAGGTTTCATGAAACCAAACAGGGTGTTCTATGGATGTATGGCGCCAATGCGCTGTACAGTTTTGATAAAACAGAACGGCGGTTTTATTTTTATGAGCACGAGCAGGGTAGCCCTACCGGTATCCAGTTTCATTATGTTCACCATATCATGGAAGATCATGATGGAAGCATCTGGGTGTCTACCGATAACGGGCTCTATTTTACTTCAAAGGAAAGCGGAACCTATTCTGTTGTAAACAGTCTGTTCTCCGGCAAAGACGGAGCAATAGAATTTACAGATATTCTGCAATTACAATCAGGCCAACACTGGCTAAGTACCTGGGGCAAAGGTGTGATTACTTTATCAAAAAACATGACAAAGTATGATGCCGGTATCTACAAAAAAAAGCCCGCATTTGATTTTGTAAAATCGGTACAATACCGTCAAACATGGGCCTTATACCAGCATAGTGATGGCAAGGTATGGATAGGTTGCCAGGGTGGTAATTATATGGTGTATGATACGCTCACAAAAAAAACGGAGTTCCTCAGTATCCCTTTATTTGAAGGAGCTACCATCAAATATATTACCGGAGATAAGAAAGGGAAATATCTGGCTGGGATCTTTTCGTGGTTTACTGGTAAAGTATGATGGCAGAAAGTTTACAGCAGTTCAAAAAATGGATGGGGCCATTAATAAAGTATTGGTTGACAATGAAGGATTATTATGGGTTGCTGCTGAATCTGACGGCCTGTATTGTTTAAATGCCGATGGAACAAAAATTTTAAAACATTACACAAGCGCCGGCAGAGACAATAAATTATTCCTCAACACCGGAAAAGATATAGAGCAACTGAACGACAGTACCATTGTATTTGGAGCAGGGGCGTTGAATTTTATAAACAGAAGAACAGGTAAGGTGCATTGGTTAACATTTGAGGATGGACTTCCCGGTAATTCAGTTATCAGGATCCGGATCGACTCAGATGGTTATTTATGGATGATCACACTTAATGGTCTCTGCCGGTATAATCCTTCCACAAAACGGATCACACCTTATGGAAGAAAAGATGGCATCACGCTGGCACACCTTACTACTGAGGCGGATTGTTTCAGCAGCAATGGATATGTGATGTTTGCAGGAAACAATGCACTGGTTTATTTCCGCCCAACAATTTTCGAAACAAAACAACCAAGGGATGTTGTTATCACTGATTTAAAACTGCTGAATACGTATCTGCCGGTAGACTCATTGTTATCTCTTCCCAAAATCCAGTTCAGTAGTATTCAGAATTCATTCAGCATTTATTTTGCCGCCCTTAGTTACCTGCAGCGGGAGAAGCTTACCTATTATTATAAAATGACCGGCATTGATAAAGAATGGATAAAAGCAGACCGGCAGAATTTTATTAACTACTCTTTACTGCCTCCGGGCAATTACACATTCAGTGTGTATTGTGAAGATATTGATGGTGCCCGTTCAAAAAATATTACGCAGATCCCTATTTACATCAAGCCACCTTTCTGGCGCACTTACTGGTTTATCAGCACCCTGTTTTTTGTAGTGGCCTTATTGGTTTACCTGGTGCACCGTTTACGTGTTAATAAATTACTGGCTGTAGAAAAATTAAGAAACCGTGTGGCACGCGACCTCCACGATGATATGGGAAGCACCTTAAGCACCATCAATATTCTTAGCTCAATGGCCAAAAGCAGGATCAATATTGACCCCGTAAAAACCACCGAATACCTGGGCAAGATCAGCGATAACAGTCAGCGTATGATGGATGCGATGGATGATATTGTATGGAGCATTAAACCCAGCAACGACAGTATTCAGAAAATTGCGGCCCGCATGCGCGAGTTTGCCACCAATGTGCTGGAAGCAAAAGAAATAGAACTCGATTTCCGGGTAGATGAATCTGTTTTTGATGTAAAACTGAATATGGAAGCGAGACGGGATTTTTTTCTTGTTTTTAAAGAGGCCGTAAACAACGCCGCCAAATATTCAAAAGCCGGTATGGTTATTATACAGCTTGGCCTGCATAATAACCGTTTGGTACTGGTGGTAGAAGATGATGGTATTGGTTTTGATCCTGATATGGCAGATAGCGGTAACGGTCTCTGCAATATGCAAAAACGCGCCGATGCCATGCACGGCAGGTTGCAGGTTTTATCAAAACCCGTCGGTGGTACACAGGTAACTTTAAATGTTCCAGTACAATAAAATCAATGATATTGTAATTATGAGTGTACAAATAAGCCGGTTCTTAAGTCAGAAATTCAGGTTCTATACCTTTCTTTCCATTGCACTCTTGCTATTTGTTCATGGGTATAACCTGAAGGAAACTTATCTGCAACCTTTTAGTACAGTAAAAGAACCTTTAACCTTTACCACCTTTTTTGAGTATTTCCTTGCTAATGGCCTGCTGCGGTTTCGTATTCCTTTACTGTTTATCATTTCGGGTTACATATATGCTTTACAAGACAAAGTTCCTTATGCAGAGCAGATCAAAAAAAGAGCTGTTTCTTTACTCATTCCATACCTGATATGGAGTGCAGTAGGTTTGGCCATCACTTATTTATGGCAACAGTTTCCTGTAACAGCAACAGCAGTATCAGATGCACATATAGATCAGTTGGGAGATAACAGACCTTATGCTGAAATAGGCTGGGGCGGTGTTATTTTACGATGGTTAATAGCGCCCATTTCTTTTCAGCTATGGTTTATTCTTGCCTTGTTTTTAACCAACCTCATTTATCCTTTCATTCGCTGGGTAATAGCGAAATATGCGCTTGTGTGGTTTGCGCTTACTTTTTTTCTCTGGACATCGGAGCTGGGCATTTTTGTATTTGACGGCCGCGGGCTGTTCTTCTTTTCTGTTGGTGTATGGCTGCAGAAAACAGATTTTAACCTGGAGCAAAAACCCAAATGGATCAGTTTATATATCGTATGGCTTTTCTTTATCGGCTTTAGTGTGATCAAAACTTTTATGGCTTTTGAACTGGAAGCAACCAATCGTATCACTTATCTCTTTTTGAATATCCTGCATGATATCTCTGTATTATCTGGTATAGTAGCTGTATGGTTTGGCGCAGATACTGCAGTAAAATGGTGCATGCGCCAGCCATGGATCATATGGACAGCTTCTTTTTCATTTTATATCTTCGGTTTACATGGACCGCTGGTGGTATACCTTACACGTCTTTCTTACCTGTATTTTAGCCAGGTGCCTAATTATCGTTTATTAACCTATCTGCTGGTTCCTCTTATCGTTTTAGCCTTTTGTGTGGGTACCGGTGCTGTTGTCAGAAAAATATTCCCAACCTTTTATAAATGGTCAACAGGCGGCAGGGGGTTTAAAAGATTAACAGGCATCAGATAACATGTTTATGCGATTGCTTTTCTCTTTTTGCCGGCCTATTTTTGACAACCCAAACAAAAACGGATGACAAAACTGTTGATTTACGAAGATAACCCCCAGCTACGTGAAGGATTAACCATGCTGATTAACGGTTCGGATGGATTTGACGTATTGGCTGCTTTTAAAAATTGTAACAATGTAGTTGAGGAAGTAAATGCCTGGAAACCCGATGTGATATTAATGGATATTGATATGCCCGGCATAAACGGCATTGAGGGACTGAAAAAAATACGGCAGGTAAACGATGATGTGAAGATCTTAATGCTCACCGTTTTTGATGATAACAAAAACGTGTTCCAGGCAATCAGCAGCGGCGCCAACGGATATATACTGAAGAAAACACCACCATCCCGTTTACTGGAATATATTGCTGAAGCACAAAGCGGTGGCGCACCCATGACAGCCAGCATAGCCACACAGGTATTGAAAATGTTTTCTTCCATGAATAATGAGAAAGGGGAAGATTACAATTTATCAGACCGCGAAAAACAGGTATTACAATTTTTGGTTGAAGGATATAGTTATAAACTGATTGCCAATGAAATGTTTATTGCTATAGATACCGTAAGAAGTCATATTAAAAAGATATACGAGAAACTGCACGTTAACAGTAAAAGCGAAGCAGTAGCAAAAGCGTTTAAGGACAAACTGGTATAATACTGATAAGAAAACCGTTTGAGTGAGTTAGATTGGGAGTGGCCGCAGACCAGCCTGCCTTAACAGGCAGGCAAGTCTGCGGCCAACTCTTTTATTGCCATTCCTACCCATTATTCCCCTTTCATCATCAACCACATTTTCATGTGATTGCAGGTAGCCCGCCACTGGATTAGGTTTGCGCTGTTATTAAATCTCGGTTGGAAACTTTATATTTATACACACCTAAAAAAAGATCATGAATAAAAAGATCATTACCCTTACTGCACTTTCGATAATTATCGTAGCAGCAGTAGTTGCCTGCAATAACCTGTCGGGCAAAAATGAAACAAAATCAAACACGGCCAATCTCCCCACTAATGACTCCGCTGCAAAAGTTAAACGCGGCGAATACCTGGTGAATAGCATCGGTTGCGACGACTGTCATTCGCCCAAAAAAATGGGTGCACATGGTCCTGAACTGATTCCTGAGCTGCGTTTATCGGGCTTTCCTAAAGATGGTAAATTACCAGAGGTAGATAAAACTGCATTAGGGAAAGGATGGGTGCTTTTTGCACCTGATCTTACATCGGCTGTGGGCCCATGGGGTATTTCTTATGCTGCCAACCTTACTTCCGACCAAACAGGTATTGGCAACTGGAAAGAAGAAAATTTTATCCGCGCAATACGTGAAGGAGTATCGAAAGGCCTGGCAGGTAATCGTCCATTACTGCCTCCTATGCCATGGCCTTCATTGAGAAAATTAACAGATGAAGATCTTACATCTATTTTTGCTTACTTAAAAACAACCAGGCCTGTTAATAATGCTGTTCCGGCACCTGTATCATTTGCCCCAACCAGGTAAGCACTTCATTTTTAATCAGTCAATTATTGCCACAGTGTACCAAAACCCAATAGGTGTGCTGTGGCAATTATTATTAATATCGCTCCTGTATTACAATCCCCCTTTTATCCAAACCATAGTAATAGGTGATTGCTCTGTTTTTTTGCAAAAAACCTGCAAAAAACCGCATTTCACACATTTATGTGATTGTACCCCCGCAAACTCCTTGATAGTTTTGATTTTGAAACCAATCTATGAAAGCAGCTTTTCAACATACCACTATTATCAGCCTGTTCTGCCTGGCGGGTATTGTAATGGCTGCCCAAAACTGGCATACACTACATGCCCCGGCAATGCATACCAGCCTTGAAAATGAGGTGATAAAAACCACAGATACTGCACCTGTAAACAATGCTGCAACAGAAACCCCTTCTGTTTTGGATGCAGGTATCCGTTTTGCCTGCTGGTAAAGCCCCCCTGTTTTCGATATCCGAAAAATATACCCCTTGCCAGCCCTGCTAAAGCTCTATTGGGGTATCCCTGAGCCGCTTTTAATTAATTTTGTGGTCAGGATGTATTTCCTGCAGACTTTAAAGATCCTATTATGATACAAACAGGTAACCCGGTAATCAGTATTTATACAGAAATGACGCCCAACCCCGAAACCATGAAATTTGTGGCCAATAAATTATTGTACCCGGGCAAGAGTATTGATTTTGCAGATGAAACATTTTCCGGTCCTTCGCCACTGGCTAAAGAACTGTTTGGTTTCCCTTTTATTAAAAGCGTATTTATTGCCAGCAATTTTGTTACACTTACCAAAACTTCAGATACGGAAGACTGGCAGGATGTGATACCCGCTATCAAAACTTTTTTAAAGGATTATCTTGAACATGGTGGTGTGGTGGTAAATGATGATGAAGCAGCCAAGGTAAAGCAGGAAGCAAGCAATACGGTTAGCGCAGATGATGATGATATTGTGAAAAGAGTTAAAGAACTGCTCGAAAACTATGTAAAACCTGCTGTAGAAATGGATGGCGGCGCCATTCAGTTTAAAAGCTATAACGAAGGTATCGTAAACCTGATGCTACAGGGAAGCTGCAGCGGATGCCCTTCATCAATGATCACGCTGAAAGCAGGTATTGAGGGTATGATGAAGCGTATGATACCTGAAGTAAAAGAAGTAGTAGCGGAAGCCGAATAAATATTTTGTGAGTTGATTTTTTTAAAAATGTCCTGCAGTTGCGGGACATTTTTTATTTAATGATTGATTGATTAGCCGCAGATTCGCAGATTATATGATGACATAATCTGCGAATCTGCGGCTATTTTTCCTGCATCCTGAAATTGTACGCCTGACTAAATTTGGATTAACTTTAAAGCATACAACCGCTTGCCATTTATGAACAAAGAACAAATTGCCGAAAAGCTTCAAACCAATCATGCCCGGTTTGCTCAGCAACTACTACAATTAAATGATGCCGATTTTTGTTATGCCGCCGAAGGCAAATGGAGCGCCGGCCAGCAATTAGATCATATTGTAAAAGCAGTAGCACCGGTTAACCTTGCATTTGGGTTTCCCAATTTTTTATTGAAGTGGCAGTTTGGTTCGGCCAACCGTCCTTCTAAAACCTATGATCAACTGATAGAAAAATATAACCGTAAACTAAAAGAAGGCGGCAGGGCATCTGGCCGTTTCATCCCGGCAGCGGTTATTATTAATGACCGTGCAAAATTAATTGCCCGGTTAAATAAGCTGGTTAATCAACTTGTGCGTAAAACAAAATCGCAAAGCGAAGAAGCACTTGACAAATATATTTTGCCGCACCCGTTGTTGGGTAAGCTAACGCTTCGCGAGATGTTATACTTTACCGCATACCATGTAGAACACCACAGGCTGTTGGTTGAAATAGGGTTGGAGAACAGGTGATGATCGAATAAGGATTTTTTATTTATTTCAGCATAGACCGTTCAATATTCAAATTATTGCATCTTCGCACTAACACATGAGACCCTCCATTTCAAAATTTCTTGCCAATCACTGGGATGCATTGCTGGCATCTGCTGCCGCCTGTGCTTTTATTTATTTTTTTACACGGCATAGCGGCATCGGTATTTCGCCCGACTCGGTTAGCTATGTAAGTACGGCAGCCAATATCCGTGAGCATTTTTCTTTTACAGATTTTAACGGCCTGCCCATGGTCGATTTTCCGTTGGGTTATCCTTCTTTCCTGGCTTTATCTATTTTACTAACAGGGCTAACACCTTTACAAACTGTACCGGTTATTAATGCTCTTTTATTCTGCGGCGTAATTATTCTTACAAGTGTAATCATACAGGGTTATGGCCAGAAATCTTCTTTCTACAAAATTTTCTTCCTTGCCGTTTTAGCCTGCAGCCCCTGCCTGCTGGAAGTATATTCGATGTTATGGTCTGAAACACTTTTTCTTTTTTTGGTTTTATTGTTTGTAGTTGCCGTACGCAATTATTTCAGAACCCATAGCACAGGCCGCTTATTGATAATGGCTCTTATTGTTTCAGTAGCCTGTGTTACACGTTATGCCGGGATTACCCTTTTAGTAACGGGCGGTTTTTTATTATTGTTTGACGGCGAATTACCTGTTCGGAAAAAAATAAAACACATCCTGCTATTTACAGCTATCGGCAGTGCTTTGGTTGCGATAAATCTTTTACGGAACGGCAGGGTGGCAGGTCATATTACCGGTGTTCGTGAAAAAGCATTACGCGGTTTAGTGGATAACCTGAACCAGGTTGGCGCAGTACTGACCGATTGGTTTCCGTTTATTAAGGGACACGAAACATTAGCTACTGTTGTATTTATACTTATTCTTTTATTAGGTATCCGGCAACTGCTCTACCGCACACTGCAACAGCCTTTCTATCCGGCATACGAAACCATTATTGCCTGTTTCTTTGTGGTGTATGCTTCGTTCATTCTTGCCGTGTCTACCATTTCACGCTTTGAAGATTTAAGCAGCCGCTTACTATCGCCCATGTATATTCCCCTGCTGCTGGTGAGCAGCAGTTGGATGATTACAGTGTTGCACCGATCTGTCCGCATTAAAAAAATGGTTTTGCTGATTGTTTCCCTTGCATTTTATTCCGGCTTTCAATACAATCAATACCATTTAAATGCCGACGCATGGGAAGGCATTAAAGATGCTGGCATGCCGGGTTATTCAGAAGACCCATGGGTGCAATCTCCCACAATGGCTTTTATCAAAAAAAACAAAGCAAATTTTACAGGTCCTGTTTATGCCAATGCCAATGATGCGGTTTATTTTTTAACCGGTACACATGCATTGCCATTGCCTCATAAAGAAATACAATCGGAAATCAATGTGTTTCTGCAAAAGCCATCATTCCGGTTAGTATGGTTGTATGATGGCACAAATAACGACCTGGTAGGTCTTGATTTTATCAAACAACACTGGAAATTGATTTCTGTAGAAACTATGGAGGATGGTGAAGTGTATTATTTTGGCGGTAGCGTAAAATAAAATTTCGGCATTCAATATTTCCCGCCTGGGTGGGATTCAATATTCGATATTCCCACCGGATTCCCTACATTTAATGATGAGTATAACCGAGATCTTTCATCAATTTATTACCGGTATACAGCAAACGGGGCCTATTGAGTTTATTGCTGTTTTTGCCGGTATTGGCAGTGTGTGGTTTAGCCGGAAAGAGAATATCCTGGTATATCCTGTAGGTCTTATCAATACCATTTTTTACATCTACTTAAGTGTTAAAGGCAACCTGCTTGGCGAGGCCAGCGTAAATTTATATTACACTATTATGAGTGTTTATGGTTGGATACTATGGGCTAAAAAAGATAAACAAAAACACGAAGCGGTTTTACACATCAGTTACAGTAACCGCAAAGAGTGGGTACAGCAACTGCTGTTTTTCGCTTTTTTTTATATGGCTATTTTTGCCTGTCTCACGTGGGCCAAACAGGCATTTGCACCGGAGGCCATTCCCTGGGCCGATGCTTTTGCCAGTGCCACGGCTTATACAGGTATGTGGCTGATGGCAAAGAAAAAAGTAGAGAGCTGGGTCTGGTGGATCGCAACAAATCTTGCTTCTGTTCCGTTGTATTTTATCAAAGGGTATGTTTTTACAAGTGTGCAGTTTGCCATATTATTGGTTTTAGCTGTAGCAGGCTTGATCGAATGGAAAAAAAGAACAGGAATTAGATTAAGTATTAAATAACGTGTTGTGCTCCTATTAAACACATAGTTACATAGGTTAGGAAACAGGGCATATAGTTCAAACACTATGTTTCTTTTTTGTTTTCCTATGTACCTATGTGTTTTAAAAGTGATTTGAATAGCACAACACGTTAGTAAATAATCAAAACGCTCCAAATAGTTTCCCCCTCACTCGTGAGTCGGGGGAAGAGCGGGGCGGTAAAACGGATATTTATTATTCAGGTCATAAAATAACTTCATCATTCATTATTTCGTGTTCAATATTCATGATTAAAAAGATCGTCATCATCGGACCTGAATCAACCGGCAAAAGCACGTTGTGCGAATTGCTGGCGCAGCATTATGGCATGCAGTGGTGCCCTGAGTTTGCAAGGGAATACCTGCTTACCAACGGAACAGCCTATAGTTTTGACGACCTGCTAACCATTGCCAAAGGGCAACTGGCAGTGGAAGAGGAATATACTTCGTTGGTGAATAGTCAATGGTCGATGGTAAATGAAAGAACATGGGTAAACCCCCAATCGTTACACACCACACACAAGCCGCCGCTGTTGTTTGTTGATACGGATATGTATGTGATGAAGGTTTGGAGCGAATATGTTTTCGGAAAATGTCACCAGTTTATCTTAGACCAGATTGTTAGCCGAAAATATGATCTTTACCTGCTTTGCAATACCGATCTTCCCTGGGTAAAAGATGAACTTCGCGAATACCCTGACATGTCTGCACGGAAAGAACTTTTTACTATTTATAAAGACCTCCTCATTAACCAACAGGTACCATGGATAGAGATCAGCGGCAGCAGTTATGAAGATCGTGTATTAGCCGCTATTGCAGCCGTTGAAGAATATTTACATTAATCTCTCTGTGAACCTCCTGTTTCTCCGTGCGTTCTGTATTGAAAAATACCTTGCGCTTCGGGAGTTCTTTTCAACACAGAGGCCTCAGAGGTAGTAGCGTTCCACTGAGGTTTACTTTATTAATGCCTGAATATCTTCATCGTCTTCAATATTATGCATTTGCTGCACAATTTGCGGGTAGCGCCACGCTACGCGGCGGCTCATGGGTTTAATGGTAAAGCGTTTAGGGTTGGGCAGGCAGGCAATGATCATGGCCGATTCTGCACGGCTCAGGTTTTTAGCGCTTTTACCAAAATAGGTTTGTGAAGCAGCTTCAATTCCAAAAATGCCCGGGCCCATTTCAATGGTATTCAGGTAAACTTCTAAAATTCTTTTCTTCCCCCATATCCATTCAATCATCTTGGTAAAATACATCTCAGGCACTTTGCGTACATAGCGGGTAACGCCACCGCCCTGCCATAAAAAAACGTTTTTGGCAACCTGTTGTGTAATAGTGCTGGCACCGCCGCCAAGAGGTATTTTTGTTTTCTTTCCTTTCTTCCTTGGTTTCAGGCTGTGTTCAATCGCATCCCAGTCAAACCCGCTATGATCGGGGAAAGCCTGATCTTCACTGGCAATGGCCGCCAGTTTTGCATTGGGCGAGATCTGGTTCCAGCCCACATAATCGCGTTTTAATCCGTACCCGAAAATATTACTGATCTGCGTGATGGTAATGGGCGGCATAACCCATATACAAATAATAATATAAAGCAGCGAGGTAAGGAACATCCAGAGAAGGATCTTCTTTGTCCAGCGCCAGGTCTTTTTAAATAATGATTGTTTGGGGGCGGCCATGTTGGAGCAAGATACTAAAGCTGTTTTGAAAAGAAACAGCATTTGAGGAAAGTGTTTATATTTATGAAATAGCATCATTCATATGCAGCCTGTTAAAACAATACGCCTTACCTGGACTTTTTATAAAGGTTTTCTGCTATCCTCATTGCTCATTAACACCTGTTGCTTAATTGTGTTTGGGAGTTATGGCTTTGCTGTTTTTGTAGAACTTTTCTGGTTCAAAATGGCAACATTAGGATTGACCTATTATTTCATTAACAATTATAAAAACAAAGAATATTATTACTATTTAAATTTAGGCGTTTCGAAGGTTGTTCTCTGGACAATGACCCTCCTCTTTGATCTTGCTTTATTCATCTTTCTCTTCATTCTTATAAATCAATTTAAATGATTCATAAAATGGAAGTTGATGGAATTCAACTGGAATATAATGGCAGAAAGATATTGTCCGACATATATTTAAAATGTGAGACGGGAAAAATAACAGGCTTATTGGGTAGAAACGGGCAAGGCAAATCCTGTTTGATGAAAATTATTTATGGCAGTTTAAAATGCGAAAAATCCGTTCGTTTTGATAATACCACACAATACGAAGCATTTAAACGACCCGACTTATTACGTTACCTTCCTCAATTTAATTTTATTCCTAAAGCACTTTCTTTAAAACGGGTTTTTAGTGATTTTAATTTAGATTATTCGGTTTTTGCGAAACGATTTCCTGAATTTAAAGAAAGATACAGCAAGCCCTTTCATACCTTATCGGGGGGCGAACGCAGATTAGTTGAACTATACGTTATTGCAAAATCCAAGTCGCAATTTGCAATGCTTGATGAACCATTTACCCATCTAAATCCTGTTCAAATCGAAAAAGCACAAGCTTTACTTTTAGAAGAAAAGGAAAATAAAGGCCTGCTGATTACCGACCACATGTATAGGCATATTACACAGATTTGCGACAATTTATATGTTCTGTTAAATGGAAAAACGCATTTAACAAAAAGCATTGAAGAAATTGAAACACTTGGTTATGCAAGAGTATAACCGCATCCTCACAGTGCTTCTCACCCACTTACAATTGCCTGATGTAAGATATTTTCAATATCCCTGACTGATCATTTACAGGCGTTGCAGTCAGCCTGGTATCAATTGTTTTAAGGTTATTAAAAACAAGGTATGCAAATGATAATGGTTTGAACTCCCACGAAAACCGCATATTCAGTCCGCCAAGATTATTTACGGTATTGTACTGGTAAAAACCAGACAACTGTATTTTAGGTGTAAAAGAAATCCTTAACTCAGGCGCAAGCAAATGAGTGGTGGCACTGGTTTTGGCAGACCCAAAATCGTAAAAATTATTACGGGTATAATTGATGGTAGCTGCAATATTCGGAACCGGCACATAACGGATACCAACGGTGTAACTGTTCAGGTATCCATTATAAAATTTGCCCAGCGTAATATCTGAAAGAAAACTAAACGGGGCGCTCAGGTTGGTACTGAGGTTAAAATTGATCCGGGTATACGCATACTTTCCGGGATTGATGAAAATATCCGGTACAGGATGAAAAACATTACTCAATTTTTGCCAGGATGGCAACAGGTTGATGGCAACAGTTGTTCCTTTGGGTGTTGTTACCTGTACTGGTATAAATACAATATTTGTTTCCTGCCATTCTTTGGTGGTTGCATTGTGATAGATATCCGCCTTCAGTCCGGGAATAAAAAACCCTGTTTTATTTTGCCTGAACCAATGTACCGGAAGTGTAATAAGCAGTTCGGGGTGTGTATGAATAAAATCTGTTCTGGCAAGAAAGCCTGTTTTGGGTTGGTAATGCTTTGTTACCATCGTTTCGTACCATCTTACTGAAAATTTATTTTTTACATACGCCACTTCATTAAAAAAAGCCCAGCCACTTTTAGCATTACCCGATGGCAAAGCCATTGAAAGCATGGGTCGGATATACAAAGGCTCCGAAGCCTGCCAAAAACCATCTACTGATGCGATGGTGTTGGATGTATGGTCCAGTTCATCATACCTGAAAGTGGCCATAGTGCCTATTCTTGCTTTTGCACTAATGTTTTGCTGGGCGCGGATAACACCAAACCATGAGTTGGTGGAACTGTCTTTATCAGATTGATTAATTACTAATGCACCCACCGCTCTTTCACCTGTTTGATGGATAAAGCGCATACCGGCATTGATCCGCAGCGGATTGCCCAAACTGTCTAACCCAATCCTCCTGCTGAAAAAGGGTTGGATTATTTCATCCTGCCCGATGGCAAACAGGTTGGCGTTCTCTAAAAAGAATTGTCTTTTCTCAGGAAAGAATACAGAAGAATGGTTCAGGTTAACCACCTGCCTGTCGGCATCGGCCTGGGCAAAATCTGTATTCACCGTAGCTTCTATTGATGTGTTGGTGTTTAACAACCATTTTAGTTCGCCGCCAACCTGTGGCTGTATACTTGCCTTTTTGCCTTCTGCTTTTTTTGTATTCAGTAAGGTATATGGTTGCACCCTGATATTGGCTTTGTTTTTGGGAGGATGCAGATTGGTTACCAACCCTGCATACGACATCCTGCCTACCGTATAAGCCATTGGCCATGGCGACCATCCTGTGATCTCATTACGCGACCGGATATTCCGGTTAAAGTTGATACCCCATGTAGTTGAATCAGATGGATAGCGCAGGGTTGACCACGGAATAGCGATTTCTGTACTCCATGATGAATCGGTGATAAATGATTTTGCCTGCCATACGGCGTCCCAGTTTAAATCATAGATCCTGTCATCATAAATTAATAAATCACGTTGTGTGCCATATGGTGTTACAAGAAAAGAAGGAACCGGGTTTTGCACATCCTGAAACGGATCAAAAAAAACACCGAATAATTCATTGTTACTATACACAAAATCTCTCCGCAAATCCTGCACAAAAATTTTATTACCGGGATTATGGCAAATGGCTCCTATATAAATATTCCGGTTATCGTATAAAACTTTTACTTCGGTATTAAAGCTGGCGGGTTTACCCTGTAAAGGATATGCCTGCTTAAAATTTTTCACAGAACCCGGTCTGCTCCAGTCGGCTTCTGTGAGCTTTCCGTCTAAAACAATCTTATCACTTGTTTGAGCGGCTTCTATTTTTAATTTGTTTGCATACGCCAAAGAGGGAAATATGGTTTGCGCTTTGCCAATAGTAAATCCTAAAAAGATCAGGGCAGGTAAGAATAGATGTTTCATGTTAAATTTTATGATTGCTTTAATGCAATACAAAATTCAACACTGATAAAAAATATAACAATCCGGATCTTGCTGTATTCAATCCGATTCTTGCTATTGTTGCGCTTTACTCTGCTCCCAGCCAATCATTGCCTGTTTACGAACCTTGCCCAAATGAAAATCGCCCACGGTACCATTGGCCAAAATAATTCTGTGGCAGGGAATCAGGTACATGATAGAGTTTTTTGCTGCGGCAGAGCCCACGGCCCTTACTGCATCCGGTTTACCAATCATTTGTGCTACCTGGCGGTATGAGCTTAGAGAACCAAAAGGTATTTTAAGCAATGCCTCCCATACTTTTATCTGGAAATCGGTACCCTGAACCAGTAATTCTAATTTTTCGGGGTTGATTGTATCAGACTGAAATATTTTCCTGACGTATGGTTGGGTATAATCGGGTTTATGAACCAGGGTGGCAAATTGCCATTTCTGTGAAAACAATTCAAATTCGTTTCTTCTTCTTTCTTCATCAATAAAACTTAAGGCACAAACCCCTTTTTCAGACACTGCTATAAAGCACATACCAAAAGGAGAAGCATGATAGCCATAAAAAATTTCAAGGCCCATGCCGGCTGTTTTATACTGTTGCGGGCTTACTCCCTCAATACTTACAAACAAATCGTGTACCCTGGATTGACTTGACAAACCGGCTATTTGAGCCGCATCAATCATATTTTCTGTTTCGCTTATCTTATTGCGTAGGTAATCCAGTGTAAGGTATTGTACAAACTTTTTGGGACTGATACCTACCCAGTCTGTAAACAGCCGCTGAAAATGAAAAGGGCTCATATAAACCTTCCTGGCAATTTCATCCAGATCGGGCTGATCTTTAAAATTATCCGTTAAAAAGCCGATGGCCTTTTCAATTCTGTAATAATTGATCTCTTTCTTGTTCATTCTTTTGCAGGCATATCACAAAACTATCATTCGATAACCAACAAATCAATCCAAAACTTGCGGAATATCCTTGCCGGCATGCACGTATTATCAATTTTAATTATAAATTTAATACCGGTTGGCCCGTTGCAAGAATGCAATGCAACTGCCATTATTTATTATAACATGAAAACAGGAACGTATAGGGTAATACCTGTTTTGCAATAACCAAGATCTATGAATAAACTTTTTATAATCTTCTTTTGTTTGCTGGTATCTGTCAATTCTGTTTTTTCTCAATCCGGCAAAATGAATAAAAAACCGCTCAGGGTAGGTATTGTAGGGCTGGTACATACGCATGTGCATTGGATATTGGGCAGAGAAAAAATTGGCGATATTGAAATTGTGGGCATTGCCGAGCCTAACCACCAACTGGCCGAAGCTTATTCAAAACAACATGGCTATAGCATGGGCATTGTATATAACAGCATGGAAGAAATGATTGAAAAAGCAAAGCCCGATGCGGTGTTTGCTTTTAATGCCATTTTCGATCATTTAAAAACAGTTGAGTATTGTGCACCACGCGGCATTCATGTAATGGTTGAAAAACCGTTGGCGGTAAATATGGATCATGCTGAAAAAATGCTGGCGCTTGCCAAAAAGAATCATATCTATCTTTTAACCAATTACGAAACCAGTTGGTACGGCAGTAATAAAGCTGCATGGGAGATCATTAACGACAAAAAAGAAATAGGTGATATCAGGAAAATTGTTTTTCATACCGGGCACCAGGGACCGGTTGAAATTGGGTGCAACCCTGAATTTTTAGAATGGCTCACCGATCCTGTATTAAATGGCGGCGGGGCTTTAACCGATTTTGGCTGTTATGGCGCCAACCTGAGCACATGGCTGATGAAAGGCGAACATCCTTTAAGTGTTTGTGCAATAACACAACAGATCAAACCGGAACTCTATCCAAAAGTTGAAGATGAGGCTACCATTATGCTTACTTATCCAAAAGCACAGGTTATCATCCAGGCCTCATGGAACTGGCCCTATAGCCGTAAAGACATGGAAGTGTACGGTAAAGATGGGTATGTGTTTTGTGTTGACAGGGATAATATGCTGCTGATGAAAAACGGACAACGGCAAAAAGACCCCGTTAAAGCCGCACCTCTGCCCGAATACATGCGTGATCCCTTTGCCTATTTCGCAAACGTAATTAATGGTACAATCAAAGCCGGCGATTATGATCTTTCATCACCCGCTAATAATGAAATTGTGATGAAAATTTTAGAAGCTGCAAAGTATTCGGCTAAATCAGGAAAGGCTGTTTTGTGGAAGGAGATGTATAAAGAATAGGCGATTACAGTAAATCCCGATTGAGCTAACCCCCTGCGCCTTTGCGAGCATATTTTTCACGCAGAGGCGCATGGGGACGAAGGATCGAAAAGAAATTGATCGTTGTTATCACATATGTATTGTTTCCATCCGGTATTTCTTGCCCAATACAATATAGGTGCGGTGATTGGCGCTCAAAAGGCTGCCAATCAAAAAGAATCCTCCGGCAATGCCAATACCGGTAAGGTTGGTGGAGCTAAACACCTGGTCATTATGAATCAGGCTATTGAAAATATTTAAAAAGATATACGCCCCGCTACCCATCTGCAACAGCAGACCATTATTAATAATACCGCTGTTTAAATTTCTTTTAGGCATTCCATATATCTCATTCACGTGCAGTTTCATTAAACCCATTTTTGCAGTATCAATAGTTGGAAAACCAAACTGGTTTGGAACCTGACGGAGAATGATCTGCTCCAGCAGTATTGAGTCGCTGTGTATTTTTTTAATGATGCCCTGTATCCACTGTTTACTGCTGAACTGGAAATTGATCACGCTGCCGGGGATCCATGTTTGAATGGTTTGGTTTTTTTGTTTCAATACCAACAGATCGCTTTGCGAATAGAGTGATAAAGCGCTGAATGAAAAGAAAAGTAGAATAAAGATTGCTTTCACTATTCTAAGGTAAAGCAAAGTTGGCGCCGGGTTATTAAGGAAGTGTTAATCGTGAGACGTTAATCGTGAGTGGTGGGGTAATTAAATTCGGGGGTGCCTGCTATTTTACCGCAGAAAATTGCCATTGACAACTTACGTCTCACGACTCACGATTCACGCCTCACGACTTTATCTGATCGCCGTAAGCAAGTATACCATAGCCAAGGGCAATGCCAAACCCGATAAGAATGATGCCGGAAATTATGTTGATATTATGAAGAATGCGTGGCGTTAGTTTAGAACGAAGCCTGGCTGCCAGTGCTACTTTAATAATATCAGTAAGTAATACAAAAGCCAAACAGGTGCCAAATACTATTGCCCGGTACTGTGCCGGAGATGTTGCTGTTTGCGAATCGGCGAGGATAGCGGCGGTCCATGCAAACCAGAACAGGAATACGCCGGGGTTTAAAACATTCATAAAAAAGCCCGATAAAAATATGGCCGCATAATCTCTTTTGCGGAATTTTTTATCGATGAGATTATTATCTTCATCGGTCTTTACTTTTTTAAAGAAGATGGTGTACACACCCATGGCCACCAGAAAAATACTGCCAATAATGGCAATCAGTGTTTTATGATTGAGTGCCGTATTAAAAAGTGAAGTGAAAAAATTACAGACCAGCACCAATGAAATATCACTTATAGAAATACCTGCCACAAATATGTATCCCGCCTTATGGCCGTTATTGATGCTTTGTTTAAGAATAGCAAAAATAACCGGACCAACCGAAATGGCAAGAAAAACGCCCAAAACCAATCCTTTAATTAACGGTGCTAACATTATGCGCGGTGATTCTGATTATTTTATACCCGAAAGTAAGCTGTAAAATTTATAATCCGGTCTTCTGTTCAAAGCCTTTCAGCCAACAATTATTTATTTAACAATGGTGGCAGATAAGATCTTATCCAGACCCGGGAATTGCCTGTCGAAATAACTATTGCCATATTTATATAACGAATCCTGTATGGCCGCAGGTTTCTTTCCGTAACGATGGTTTAGCATGCCAACTTTTTCCATTCCTGTTACCACCCTGGCAACAGGGGTATAACCCTTTACTCCTCCCCGAACAGTTGTGTCCAGTTTAGGATTGTTAACCATGTTGATGAAAATTTGTGTGGCCCTGTTATTACGGCCGCCTCTGGCAAAAGAAATAGTGCCCTTTGTGTTTTTCAGTATCGCGGGCTCGTCAATTAATTTGAGCGGATCCCAAAAACGGTTGGCGGCATAATTGGCAGAAACACCAAACTGCACCACATAATCCGGTTCTACCCTAAACAATAAGGCATTGGTAAAAAAACCGGTTTTGATTAGTTGGTATAACCTGTCAACACCGTAGGGCGACCATTTTCGGTAAGCTTCTATAACAAAATCGCCTTTGGTTGTTTTAAACAGCGCCTTAAATGTTTCGGGCGATTTTAATTTGAGAATAGCGTGATCGGGAACTTGTGCAGAAGAAAAGGAAATCCATAAAAGAGACACAATACAAATTAACAGTACCTTTTTCATGACTATCTTTTTACCCAACCAGCTTCTGGCATTTATTGGTTTCTTTCTGCAAAAAGTTTTGCCAGTCTTCCAGCATTTGTCCTTTCAGCACGCGTGGAAATTTATGTTGTCCGCCAACTTTTCCTTTAAACTCCATAAAGTCCATAAAATGTTTTTCGCTCAGCACGGTCAGTCTTACTTCTTTCAACGCACTTTTTCTTTCTACTGCATAATCATCATTAAGCTCTTTCAGTCTTTCGTCTATGCGTTTGCCAAGCAGTTCGCTATCAACATTGTCATTACAAGCTACATACCAATGATGTGCAAAAAAATTACCGAAAGGAATACCGGCAACGGTAAATTCAGGTATACAGATATTAAATTCTTCGGCTACCAGTTGTACGGCCCGGGTCATGTTATCAACACTCAGGTGTTCGCCTACCAGGCTTAAGAAATGTTTGGTACGGCCTGTAATGATAATTTCACATCTGTCTTTATCTACAAACCTGACAGTGTCGCCAATTAAGTAGCGCCAGGTGCCTGCTGCGGTGCTGATCAGCAGTGCATAGTCTTTTCCTTCTTCCACTTCATGTATCATCAGGGCTTCGGGATTCTCAACCATCTCGCCGTCGGCGTCAAAATTTTTATCATCAAACGGAACGAACTCCATAAATATATGTTCGCCTGTAACAAGACGCATGCCTGTGGCGTGCTGGCGTTCCTGGTAAGCAATAAATCCTTCGCTCGCAAGATAGGTTTCAATATACGTGATGGGTTTGCCCAATAATTTTTCAAAGCCTTTTTTATAAGGCTCAAAGCTTACGCCACCATGAACAAAAAAGGCAAGGTTGGGCCACATCTCGTGAATATTGTTCAGCTTATAGCGGGCAATCACCATTTCCATACACATCTGTATCCATGCAGGCACGCCGATGATAAATCCGATATCCCATTCAGGTGCTTTTTCAACTATTTCCTCTAATTTTTTATTCCAGTCTTTTTGTTTGGATATTTTCTTGCCGGGTTTATAAAAAGGCTGAAACCAGAACGGCGCTTTTTTTACAGTAATACCGCTAAGGTCGCCGGCATAATATCCGGCCCCTTTCTGCAGGTCGGTACTCCCGCCAAGCGCAAGCCAGCCTTTACTGATGGAGCTGAAAGGGATATCCTCATACGTACGCAGGCTAAGCAGTTGTTTGATCATTACGATCTTATTGCCCCTCAGCAGGTCGTTGGTAATGGGTATGTATTTACTGGCCGATTCACTTGTTCCGCTGCTTAAAGCATAGTAACGTATTTTTCCCGGCCAGCAGATATCCGGTTTCCCTTCTATCGTTTTATGCCACCATTCTTTATAGATCTTATTATAATTAAAAGTGGGAACCAGTTCCTGGAATTTTTTGCCGGGGTGTTTGCTCAGGAGGATATCATCAAAATGGTATTGCTGGCCAAATTCTGTAAACCTGGCCTTCCGTAACAGTTTCTTCAGCACTTTCAGTTGCTGACTGCGCGGGTTATGCTGCGGCAGCCTGAGCGCTTTTAAAATACTATTTGGAAGCTTGATATCAAGAATTGCCATCGTTAGAAGCAGGTTTTTTAGAATGTACGAAGCTAAAACAAATGCCTGTAATTGCAGCAGGTTTTAAATGAGCCGCGCTTAGCCAAGCCTGGAATAATGCTTAAAAACCAGCACCATATCCATCCACCAATCATACTCTTTTGCGTAGAGCCTGTCTGCCTTTTCCAGCACACTCTCATCAAATACCGGTTTTGCACCTAAGTGCGTGATAATACCTTTTTTAATGTAAGGTAATTGAGTAAATGATGCCGCATATCCTACCCAGGTTTGTTTGCCCGTTAAAACGGCCATTGCATTTCTGAGCAGTTGTGTTCCTTTGGGGTGTATGATCAAATGAATGGGTGTGGTAAGTAGAAATAAAAAAGACAAAAAAACATCTGCCAACCGTTTCATTCTTTGCTGATATGGTTGGGTGATGCGGTAGGTGATAAAAGCTGCCACTGTTTTTGATCCTGCCGCCATTGTTTCGCTGCCAACAATACTGCCACTACCGGGAAAATGGAAAAGAAATCGCATACCCGTTCCTTTCAGTTGCTGCATCTGCTGAATAATTTCCGGCAACGACAGTTTTCCAACACAAAATACCAGTTCGGTTATGTGTATTTGTTTTTGTAATAAAGTAAGATGGTCAAGTTGGCAAAGGGCAGAGTGCTCATCTTTACCAGGAGCAATCCGCCCCACCAATGTTTGATCTGTTATTGCGTTTTCCATCAGGGTAGCTACTTCATCATATTCAACTGCTGTTCCGGCTACCGCTGTTTGTCCGTTAAACATGGCTTCCTGTCCGAAGAATTCTTTTTTACGCATCAGTAATAACTGCCTGAACAGGAGTAAAAACGCACTTCCCGATACAGATCCCCACAAAATAACGCCTCTTGAAAAACGCAAACCTTCCGGTAACAAAGAATATACTGCCAGTGTGCTGATAACTGCAAAGGCAATAGCCACAATGGTTTTAGATGTTTTATACACCTTATCGTACAGGCCGATGAACGCTGCTGCAAAAACAAAGAGTAATGCAAAAAGAGGAAGTGCATAAGGTATAAAACTCACGCCAAAATCTTTCCCGTTGCGCATGTTGGCAACCCATATCATTTTTACAATATGCAGCGATACCCATAGCAATCCCATATCGATGAGCGGCAGCAAAATTGGTTTCAGGATTTTATTAACCGCAGCTATTACGGCTCTGCAGGCAATGGCGAAGCGGATAAAATACGAGAAGATTCTGGCATTGCCTGTTTGATAATGTTTCTGAACAAAGATCAACATGGCCTGGTAAAAAAATCTGACGCGTGCAAGGCTTGCTTTGCCCGAACTCTCTCCTTTAAAATGGATGATGGTAGTGCCGGCAAAATATACATTCCGAAAGCCTGCTTCTTGTATACGGTAACTCAGGTCTATGTCTTCACCATACAGAAAATAACTTTCATCAAAACCATTCAGCCTGTTAAGCAGCTCCCTGTTAACCAACATAAAAGCGCCGGCCAATACCTGTACCGTGTGGTTTTCAAATTCATCCAGGTTGCCCAGTGCATACCGGTTAAACCATCCGGATTTAGGGAATAATGAGGCGATCCCGGTTAATTTAAACAAAGAGGCCATGGGCGATGGAAAAGCCCTTTTACTTTCCGGCAAAAATCTTCCGCGTCCATCCAGCATTCTTACTCCTAATGCCCCGATGCCGGGATCAGATTTTATGTATGCCAAACATTTCCTGAAGCAGTCTTCGGGAACCAAAGTATCGGGGTTCAGAAATAATACATATTCTCCCGTGCAATAAGCAAGGGCAAGGTTGTTGGCTTTGGCAAAACCGAGGTTTTCTTCATTTGCAATAAACCTGATATCGGGAAAAAGCGGACGCAGGTAATCCATGCTTCCATCAGCAGAATGGTTGTCCACCACTATCACTTCTGCTTCCAGTTCTGCTGTAGCAGCACGTACAGCATACAGGCACTGCTCCAGGAAAAACCTGACATTATAATTTATTATGATAACAGATAGTTGCAGGAAGAGATTTTTGGGGTACAAGATACGGATGGAGTTGAATTTTGTTTGATATCAACCTTAATCACCGCGCCTTTGCAGGAGAAATTGCACGCGAGGGCGCAAAGGCGCGGTGGAATATCAGAATGGAAGAAGTACATCATCGGGTGTTATGCTATCTGTTATCTTCCCCGTCCTTTTCTTACTTTTGCAGCATGAAACTAAAACACACCCTGCTGAAAGCTGTTGAGGCCGGCGCCGCTGAAATGACAAGGTTTTTTAATGGAGAATTTAAGATCAGTAATAAAGAAGGCGTTAATAATCTGGTTACCGAGGCAGATCATGCAGCCGAAAGGGCCATTTTCGACGTGATACAGGAAGAGTTTCCCGGACATTTTATTCTGAGCGAAGAAACGGGTGAGATCATCATGGATTCAACTTATAAATGGATCATTGACCCGATAGACGGAACAGTAAATTTTGCAAATGGCATTCCTATCTGTTGCGTAAGTATTGGTATTGAACAGGCAGGAGAGATGATCATGGGTGCCGTATATAATCCATTTCTGAAAGAATTATTCTTTGCGCAACATGGGTTTGGCGCTACATTGAACGATAAAAAAATACATGTAAGCGATAAGTCGGAAGTTATTCATAGCTGTTTGGTAACCGGTTTCCCCTATACTTATCTTGATATGCCAAACGGACCGCTACAGGTTTTTGAAAAACTGATACGCAAAGGCGTTCCTGTAAGAAGAATGGGAAGTGCCGCCATTGATCTTTGCTGGGTAGCTGCCGGAAGGTTTGATGGTTTTTATGAACACAAATTACAGGCATGGGACAGTGCCGCCGGATTTTTGATTGTAGAAGAAGCAGGCGGAAAAGTAACGGATTTTACAGGAGGCACTTATTCTCCCTATCAACCACATATTATTGCAACCAACGGAAAAATACATGACGAGCTGTTGGGAATTGTGAACGGAGCGGAGCTCTAAACATTATAAAATTTGCCACAGAAGACACAGATTACCACAGAAAGTATCTGTGAAAATCTGTGTCTTCTGTGGCAATAAAAAAAAATTATGAGTGATCAAAGAACTGAAATAGCAGAACTGGGTGAATTTGGTCTGATCGACCATCTGACCAAAAATTTTGAAATACACAACGCCTCTACTGTATTAGGTGTGGGCGATGATGCTGCCGTGATTGACCACTTTGGCAAACAAACCGTTGTTTCTACAGATCTGCTGATAGAAGGCATTCATTTCGATTTAATGTATACGCCGTTAAAACACCTCGGCTACAAATCGGTGATGGTGAACCTGAGCGATATCTACGCAATGAATGCCACCCCTACACAAATCACTATCAGCATCGGCATCAGCAACCGTTTTAGCCTGGAAGCCATCGACGAGTTTTATGAAGGTGTATTTATTGCCTGCGAAAAACACGGCGTGGACCTGGTAGGTGGCGACACTTCATCGTCCAATAAAGGTTTTATTATTTCTGTTACGGCCATCGGCGAGGTAACACCTAACCAGTTTGTAAAACGCAGCACTGCACAAAAAGGTGATCTTATTTGTGTGAGTGGCGATTTGGGCGGCGCTTATCTTGGTTTAACGCTGATGGAAAGAGAGAAAAAGATCTACCTCGAAAATCCGGCTATACAACCCGATCTAGAAAATGAAAGTTATATCGTGGGTCGTTTACTGAAACCGGAAGCAAGAAAAGATATCATCGAATTTTTACAACAACAACAAATTGTCCCTACCGCCATGATGGATGTGAGTGATGGCATCAGCAGCGAAGTGCTTCATCTCTGCAAACAAAGCGGACTGGGTTGCGTAGTGTATGAAGAAAAAATACCTGTGTCGGATGAGAGCCGGAAAGCGGCTTATAAATTCGGCCTCGATCCTACCGTTTGTGCATTGAATGGCGGAGAAGATTACGAGCTCATTTTTACCATGAAGCAGGAAGACTACGACAAGATCACCCTTAACGAAGAGATCAGCGTGATTGGTTATATGACCGAAATAACAGAGGGCTGCAAACTGCAAACCAAGGGTGGGAACAGTTTTGATATTACCGCACAGGGCTGGAATGCTTTTCACAAATAAAACAGGATTTTTTTTTCGGGTTATCAGTATATCTGAAAACCGGGAGAATAGTTTATTTTGTACATTAACCACTATGCTTACAAAAAGGCAATACAAATTAACCCTTACTGTTTTTTGCTTTACAGCATTACTGCTTACCTCTTGCATCAACGGCTATTCGCAAAAAGCAGATTCGGTAGCTGTTGCCCAAAAAGACAGCACAATACGCAAAAGAAAAATCAAACTGAAACCGGCGGGCGATTTTGATCAGCGTTTTTCTTTTATAGGAGAAGAGGGTGTAAGCATTTGGGGCTACCGCATTGGAGTATCTGTAAACGATATTTACAAAGTGGGCATTGGTGGTTACTTTTTAAAGCAGGAATCGGCCGGTGTGAAGCTGGATGCAACCGGCGTTCCAATTAACCGCTTAACCAAAAGCCTGTACTACGGAACCATTTATTACGAACCTTATTTGTTTAGAAGGAAAAGATGGGAAATGAGTATGGTGTTTGAATTGGGTTACGGGAAAGCCGAACTTGATTCTACCAATAAGATCCGCGGACGCTTTCTTACAAAAACAGAAAAACAGGATTTTGTTCCGGCAGGAATGGGTTACTCTGTTAACTTCATCATCCCAGATATGAAAGGGTTGCATTTTTTAACGTATCTCGGCCTTAACGGTATGATTGGTTTACGCAAGGCTGTATTTAACAGCGATCTGAAATATAATTATGATGGCTGGTACTGGAGCATTGGCAGCGCCGTGTTCCTTGATAAAATATTTACAGATATTTCGGGGAAGAAGAAAAAACTTGCAGCAACCAATTAATCAACTGTTGCTTAATATTCCTTTTACTTCAAAAGCCTCATCTAAAAAAACAAGGTTAGCTTCATAGCCTTTCTCAATTTTCCCCGGCACATCCGCTTTTCTCATTACCTGTGCGGGATATAAACTTACCATCCGCAAAGCTTCTGCCGGATCGATACCCACTTTATGAACGAGATTTTGTACCGATTTGCCCATAGTTAATGCAGAGCCGCTGAGTATGGTACCGGATTCATATCTGTTGCCCACCAAATGATGCCGATAGGGGCCCTCTGTTGTTTCGGTAACCGCATCTGTAATTACAAACAATCTTTCTTTCATGATCGTTTTTGCAATTTTAATGGCAGCAAAATCAACATGAAAACCATCAGGCACAATGCTCGCCATTACTTTGGGGTGATTAAACACAGCGCCCACTAATCCCGGTGCGCGGTGTTGCAAAGGACTCATGGCATTGTACAGGTGTGTGGCAGCAGGTATACCCTCATCAAAAGCTGCTATCCCTTCTTCATAGGTAGCATTACTATGTCCTGCAGAAATAATAATCCCGTAAGATCTTATCATATCAATCACTTCCTTACTGCATACTTCCGGCGCTAAAGTGATCATAGAAATAACGCCTTTACCATATTCCAGCAATGTCTTTGCCTGTTCAACAGCAGGTGCATGAATAAACGCTTCAATATGTGCCCCTCTTTTCTGCGGGTTCAGCCAGGGCCCTTCAATATGTAAACCAATGCAACCTTTCCCGCCTTCTTTCCAATAAGCCCTCACAGCATCTATGCAGCGGTAAAAAACATCGTAACTATTGGTGGCAACCGTTGGTTGAAAATGCGAGGCACCACCTTTTGAACAATACTCATATAACCTGTGCAATGCATCAGCATCGGGATATACCGCCAATAATTTATCATACGCCCCATAGATCTGTATATCCATAAAAGCAGGGGCAATAATGGGATAGCTGGTCTGCAATTCATTGGTAACCGCATTTGCAGGAACAATATCAATAACCTTTCCTTCCGATACTACAACGGCATGATTTGTTAACCATTCGGTTCCTGTAAACAGTTTAGCTGCACTGTATAGCTGGTGATGGCTATTCCTCATCTTTGGGTATGATTTTAAAATTATCGGCGTCTTTCCAGAAAGGAAATTTTTCGCGTACCTCTTTCAACGGTTCTTTTTGTAAAACAATGGTATGTACATCTTCATCGTTTGTGCGATGGTATAACATAGTGCCCATAGCATCCAGCACCATACTATCACCACTATGGTAAATGCCATTGCCATCTTCTCCCACCCTGTTCAACCCAATTACATAACACTGGTTTTCGATGGCACGGGCCGTTAATAAAGATTTCCATGCATGCACTCTTCGTTCGGGCCAGTTGGCCACATACAGCAACACATCGTATTCAGGTGTATCTGTTATATGCTGCCTTGCCCATACAGGAAAACGCAGGTCATAACAAACCTGCAGGTTAATCTTCCAACCTTTTACCTGTGCAATCAGTCTTTTGTGGCCCGGTGTATATTCTTTGTCTTCGCCGGCAAAAGCAAAACGGTGGCGTTTATCGTAATAGCCCAATGTTCCATCGGGCAATACCCATAAGAGGCGGTTAAAAAAATGTTCCCCTTCCGATATGATAACACTCCCTGTTAAGATGATTTTTTTTACCGCGGCAACCTGTTTCATCCAGCTAACGGTTGCTCCGTCCATCCCTTCGGCCAGGCGCTGCGGCTGCATACTAAAGCCGGTACTGAACATTTCGGGCAGCACCACCACTTCTGTTTTTTCCTGGATACCCATGATCTTTTTTTCGAGCATGGCCAGGTTAGCGGCTTTATCTTCCCAATGCAACTGGGTTTGAATTAATGTAAAACTGAGAGACGACATGGTTTGAATTTGAATACTGCTGCAAGTTAATGCAAACGGTAACTAAGCGATAATGAGCCATACTGTTGCGCCCTTATTTGTGTAACGGCTTCTCTTGTTTGGTATACCCATGAAGCATGCGTGGTCCATCTGCCGCCGGCATAACAAAGTCCGATTGTTTGCTGAAACATCCATCTTTCTGTATTACCCAACACGGCTCCGTTTCCTTTATTTAACAGGCCCCCTTCAATAGTGCCATTGTAGCCCTGCCAGATCACCTGCGGACACCAGTACACAAACAATTCGTATTTCCTCCTGTTAACTGTTTGTACAGCTTGTACCCTCGCATTCCACAAAGCGCTGTTGCCGTTCTTTTCAAAACTGCCAAGAACCGTATATATGCCCAAAGAGGCGTTTGTAAATGTGGTGCCGAGGTTAACCTGTGCTTTGGGGATTATTTTGATCCACGCACTATCTTCTAAAAGCGTTCTGGCATAAGCTGCTCCCAAATCAACACCCAATGCATTCTGAACCTGGTATTGCCAGCCGTTAAACCGGGAATAACCCAGCAATTTGTGATAACTGTTTTGCAACCCTTCGCCCAAAGAAGCCGGACCCAATTCGCTGATACCGGCGCTATACTGAAATAAGGACTCGTTTTTATGAAACCGTGTCTGACCGTATTTGATAAACAGCAGGCCGCAGTATGGGCGGTCTATATCTTCCAACACCCCCACTTTCCGCGAAAGCGGAGTATAGATCATTTGTCCTGCCTGATAACTATGAATCAGTTTACCGCCATTATACACACCCGCTTTGGTAAGCCCTAAAAACACGCCGTTGGTATAGTAGGCATCTTTTTTTTGAAAAAGATACGCGTCGTTTTCTGTAGTAAAAGACAGCTCTTTCCTGAACAACCCTGCGTTTTGTGCATGGGCCGGGGTTAGCCAGGTATAACAAACACATATATATGTAAGCAATCGTTTCAACATATTTTATTACCTATGATATCGTTCATCCCGCTAAGCCCGACCTTAGTTTTTTGATCGTTTCCTGTATGCCGGGCATTTCGTATCCTTTTCTGGCAAGGTACGCAATCGTTTTGGCCTGCCTGTTAAGGTATTGTTCCCCTTTCAGACTTTCCCATTTGGCTTTTGCCAGTTTTTGCAAAGTGCCCTGATAATCTTCTCCCTTCAATCCTTCTAATGCTTTTTTAATGTTGGCCTCGCTTACTCTTTTCTGCCTTAATTCATATACTATTTTCACTTTCCCCCATTTTTTTTGCCTGAAATGGCCTCCGGCAAATTGTATGGCAAAGCGTTCTTCGCTCAGGTATCCTTCCTCTATAAGCTTTACCAGTAATACATCTACGTCTTTTGAGGAAAGTCCCATCCCAAACAATTTCTCTCTTGTTTCTGAATGACATCTTTCTCTGTAACTACAGAAATGTTTTATTTTAGGATAGGCCTGTAAGGGTGTAAGATTCTTTCTCAAATTAAGTCTTGCTTGGTGCTTGGTTAAAAATATTATCTTTGAAAAGAAGTCCAATATAAAGTAACATAAACTTTTACCCCCCATGCAGGAAGCCAAACATAATGTTTGCCTGATAGATGATGATAACATCTACCAGTTTACTGCCCGCAAAATCATTGAATCTACCGGCCTGGTTAAGAGCATTCAGTCTTTCTATAACGGGAAAGAAGCTATTCAATTTTTTAAGGATGAAACCAACCGCAATCCCGAAACACTGCCGGATGTTATCTTTTTAGATATTAATATGCCTGTAATGAATGGCTGGGAGTTTTTAGATGAGTATAATACTTTTTATACCGCCCTCCCCAAACGTATAGTGGTGTATGTGGTAAGCTCTTCCATTGATGATAATGATGTACGCAAATCGAGGGAATACCAGGCTGTTTCTGATTATATCATCAAACCCGTTAACCGGAGTACTTACCTGGAATTGATCGGAAACCTGTAATTATCCAATCCACAACTCATTAACATTCCGCTTTTTAACACTCAGCACCTGTAATTCTGTTACGGAATATTAACATTTTGCATTAGGTTTGTTGCAAACCTAAATTCTGCAGAATGAAATTTATTGTTTCGTCCTCTTCGCTCTTAAAACACCTGCAGCAGATCAGCGGTGTGATCAATGCCAATACAGTATTACCGATACTGGAGGACTTTTTATTTGAGATACAGGACAAAAAACTGAATGTAGTAGCTACCGATCTGGAAACCGTGATGCGGGTTCAAATGGATGTAGAAAGCAAGACCAACGGCAAAGTGTGTATTCCTGCCAAAATACTGCTTGATTCATTAAAAAATATTGCTGATCAGCCACTCACTTTCAATATCGACAAAAGCTTTGCTGTTGAAATAACCAGCGATAACGGTAAGTACAAAGTGATGGGTGAGAACCCCGACAATTTTCCGAAAGAGCCGGCAGCGGATGATACTACCGGTTTTACCATGAGCAGCAGCGCATTGTTAACCGCTATCAACAAAACCCTTTTTGCTGTTAGTAATGATGATCTTCGCCCGGCTATGACGGGTGTGTTTTTCGAGTTAACAAAAGACAGCGTGCAGTTTGTGGCAACCGATGCACACCGTTTGGTACGTTATAAGAGAACCGATACCAAAGGCGCTAAAACAGATTCGTTCATCGTTCCCAAAAAACCATTGAACCTGTTAAAAAATGCCCTGCCCGATAATGACGACGAACTTACCATCAGCTATAACAGTAACCACCTGTTTGTGAACCATGGTTCTACCCAGATGATCTGTCGTTTGATTGATGCAAGATTCCCCGATTATAAAGTGGTGATACCGGCTGATAATCCCTACTGCCTGATCGTAAACAAAGGCGATTTCCAGAATGCGCTGCGCCGAGTAAACGTGTTCAGTAATAAAAGCACCAACCAGGTAGCGTTAAATATTACCGGAAGCGAATTGCAGATGGCAGCACAGGATGTTGACTTTAGTTTTGAAGGTAATGAACGCATGAACTGCCAATACGATGGTGAGGATTTGCAGATCGCTTTCAACGCCAAATTCCTGATAGAGATGCTGAATGCCGCAGATACAGAAGATGTGAAGCTGGAGCTTTCTACCCCAACCAAAGCCGGTTTGATTAAACCAACAGAGCAGGCAGAAGGCGAAGAGTTATTGATGCTGGTAATGCCGTTGATGTTGAATAACTAGTTTTAACTCATATTTTTTGCCACAGACGGCACAGATTACCACAGCAATCTTCTGTGAAAATCTGTGAAATCTGTGGCAATTTCTTTTCCGCTATTGCCCTGCACCGGCTTTTTATTCCCGAAACATTTCTCCTTCCTTTTTTATTTGTAAATTGATGGTACAAACCTTGCTGCCATGATAGAAAATATCGTTCATTACTTTGAACATATATCCAGCCTGCACCGGGCATTGATACTTGCCGGGGGTATCACTTTTTTCTGGCTGGTAGAGGGCGCCATCCCTTTGTTTGGTTTTAAGTACAACAAATGGAAACATGCATCCCTCAATATCTTCTTCACTATTACTACCATCGTCATCAATTTTGCTTTTGCGCTTTTTATTGTAAAAGCCAGCGATTGGGTGGTTACCTGGAAATTTGGCCTGCTGCAAATGTTTGAAATGCCACTTTGGATATTTATGATTTTCGGGTTATTACTGCTCGACCTGGTAGGAGCTTATTCCATACACTTAATTGAACACAAGGTAAAATGGATGTGGAAGTTTCACATGGTACACCATGCAGATACGCATGTAGACACCACCACAGCCAACCGTCACCATCCCGGCGAAAGTGTGTTCCGTGCTGTGTTTACATTAGTAGGTGTGGTAGTTTGCGGCGCACCCATGTGGCTGGTAATGATGTACCAGAGTCTCAGCGTGGTATTAACCCAATTCAATCACGCCAATATTCGTTTGCCTTTATGGCTCGATAATGCTTTGAGCTGGGTAATTGTTTCGCCCAATATGCATAAGGTTCACCATCATTATATGCGGCCGCAGACCGATAGTAATTATGGCAATATCTTTTCTGTTTGGGACAGGCTCTTCGGAACCTTTAACTATACACCCATTGAAAACATCATTTACGGATTGGATGTATTGGATAACAGCAAAGATGAAAGTCTTCCTTTCCAGCTAAAAATCCCTTTTGATGGTTCTGTAAAGACCGACTACTGAAATTGAACCACGATTTATTGGATTTTTATGGATTTAGAGGATATCTGTATAGATATCTTTTTTGATTCAGACCCAATAGTTCGGAAATCTGTAATTTAACTTTTGGGGCTTTACCTTTACATTCTACAAATAGACCTTTGATATGATTTACCAGGAGTTTACAGGTTCAATTATTGGTTGCGCCATGGAAGTGCACAGAAATATGGGAAGGGGCTTTCAGGAATATATTTATCAACGCGCATTAGAGATTGAATTAAAAAAATCAGGATTAAAATGTTCTCCCGAATTTGATTTGCCGGTCTATTACAAAAATGAACAGATTGGGCTTCGCCGGGTTGATTTTTTAGTTAACGATGTGATTTGTGTTGAAATTAAAGCCGTTTCATCACTTGAAGACGTTCATTTGGCACAGGCATTAAATTATCTTGAGGCATCAGGCAAAGAAGTTGGCCTTTTGATTAATTTCGGAAGTGCTTCATTACAGTTTAAACGTTTGCAGCTTAAAGACACAGCTAAGTCTCCCAAAAATCTTTCTAAAAATCAAATGAATCGTGGTTCTACCTGTGCATTTATACCCGCCCGTTATGCAGCCACCCGTTTTCCTGCAAAATTGATGCAGATGCTGGGGAACAAAACGGTTATCCGTCACACCTACGATAATACACTGGCAACGGGTTTGTTTGATGAAGTGTATGTTGTAACAGACAGCGATATTATTTTCAATGAAATCACTTCGCATGGCGGCAAAGCCGTGATGAGCAAAAAAGGGCATGAAAGCGGCAGCGACAGGATTGCGGAGGCAATAGAAGATATAGACGTTGATATTGTTGTAAATGTGCAGGGCGACGAACCTTTTGTAAAACGTCAGCCGCTTGAAAAATTGTTAGCCGTATTTCAGGGTGAAGAAGGAAAGAAAGTGGAAGTGGCGTCACTGATGCAGGTGATGAAAGACCAACAACTTATCAATGATCCCAACTATGTAAAAGTGGCCGTGGATAAGAATATGAATTCGTTGATGTTTTCGCGTAGCGTAATACCCTATCCCAGAAGTAAAAACGAAGCCACGGTTTATTATGAACATATAGGTGTTTATGCTTTTCGCAAACTGGCCCTTCTCAACTTTACCAACTGGGAAATGACGCCGCTGGAAAAAACAGAAAAAATAGAATGCCTGCGCTATCTGGAAAACGGCATTCTGTTAAAAATGGTTGTTACCGATTATATGGGTGTGGAAATTGATACACCCGAAGACCTGGAAAGAGCGGCAAAACTGCTTGAATGATGAATATTGAACACGGAATTTTGAATATTGAACAGTTTTCATTGTACTTCAACTTTTAATATTCAAAATTCCGTGTTTAATAGTCGATATTCCTTCTCTCATTGCTTATCTTACTGCACCAAAACGATTGCAATGAATAAGAGCAAACTGCTGCGCTGGTCAATAGTAGTGGCCCTGGCTGGTTTTATTTTTGGATTTGATACCGTGGTTATTTCCGGCGCCAACCAACCCATTAAGGAGCTCTGGCACACGTCTCCTTTATTTCATGGATTTTTTATCATGTCGATGGCCCTCTGGGGTACAGTTCTGGGCGCCATATTTGGCGGGATCCCCACAGAAAAATACGGCAGAAAATCCGTGTTGTTATGGGTAGGAATCTTATTTGCACTTTCTGCGCTGGGTTCTGCTTTTGCAACCGGGCCTTATATGTTTTCTTTCTTTCGCTTTATTGGTGGTGTGGGCATCGGCGTATCCTCGGTGGTAGCGCCAATTTATATTTCTGAAATTTCTACTCCGGTAACCCGTGGAAGACTGGGTGCTTTATATCAATTCAATATTGTATTTGGTATTTTGGTTGCATTTCTTTCCAATTATTTTTTACAGGGTTTTGGCGGAGCTAACGACTGGCGCTGGATGCTGGGTGTGCTGGCCATTCCGTCTTTTATTTATACAGTGCTCGTGTTTGGTATCTCTGAAAGTCCGAGATGGCTGATCACTAAAAAGAACAGGCTGACATTGGCAAAAGAGATCATGCTGCAAATTGGTGTTACCGATGTAGATGGGGAAGTTGCTGCTATTATCAAAAGTAATGAACACGATAACGGCACAGGTAAGGCGCCGGTGTTTTTTAGCCATAAACATAAAAAAGTCATCTATCTCGCATTGATGATCGCTTTTTTTAACCAGGTTTCGGGCATCAATTTTATCCTTTATTATGCGCCTGAAATTTTAGAAAAAGCTGGCCTCGCTGCAAAAGAATCTTTATTTAATTCAATCGCCATTGGCGGCACCAACCTGGTATTCACTTTTGTAGGGCTTTATCTGATTGACCGGCTGGGTAGAAAAACATTGCTGATTATCGGTTCGCTGGGTTATATCCTTAGTTTATCTATGGTTTCATTGGCATTTTTCATGCATACCGGACCGGTATTTTTAATGAGCTTCCTGTTACTTTTTATTGCGGCGCATGCTATTGGGCAGGGTGCTGTTATCTGGGTATTTATTTCAGAGATTTTCCCTAATAAAATACGCAGCATGGGTCAATCGTTTGGTGCCAGTGTACACTGGGTATTTGCAGCCCTGATTACGCTGATCACTCCTGTTTTTTTGGATAAGAATTACGGCATTTTCAAAGAAAATCCCTGGCCTATTTTTGCTTTTTTTGCCGGCATGATGGCCCTGCAATTAGTTTGGGTTTTAGCGGTTGTTCCGGAAACAAAAGGGGTATCGCTGGAGGAACTGGAGAAAAAACTGAGTATCTGATTTTTGATAATCTATTTACCTGCGCCCTTGCGCCTTCGTGAGTTTTTTTCTCGCAAAGCCGCAAAGGCGCAATTTGGTTTTTAGAGAAGTATATTTGTAACGGTGTCTTCCCGTTCTTGCGCTGATGTATAACAATATTGCTTATCTTTTATACGTTTCCACCGTGCCCGACAATTGTTATGAAGAAGATTAATCCCCGTTTACACATTATGGACCGGAAAATCCACTGGATTTTCGCATTCGCTTTGGTGGCCCTTGTATTATTTCTGGCTGTGTTGTTTGAACAAAAGGCTAAACAGGAACATACCCGTCAGTGGGTAGATCTTACCAACCAAACCATCAAAAAAATTGATACTGTTTGGGTATTACTTTCTGAAACAGAATCTGCCACACGCGGTTACCTCACTACAAAAGATACGGGCTGGAAGTTACAGGTACTCGAGCTCCATTCATACATTAATGAATCTATCGCCGGGCTGCGGAAGCTTACAGAAGACAACGGACTTCAGCAGTACAATATCCGTAAGCTGCAACAGCTCTGTACTGAAAAAGAATATTTTCAGAAAGAGTTTTTGTCGGGTGTTTTAAGCACCGAAGTATTGAACAACAGGATCGGTCCTGAGGGAAAGGGGATACAGATTACCCGCTCTATCAAAACACTGCTGGGTTCCATGCGCGAGATTGAAAAAGGGCTGTTAACAACCCGCATCCTGCAAAATGAATCGAGTCATAAAACAAGTGTATATACAACATTGGGCGGCGCCATCTTTGCTTTTTTACTGGTGATTGCCATACTTGTTCAGTTAAACAAAGATATTTACCTGCGTAAAAAAGCAGAAGAAGAAGCCGCGCTGAGTGAATCAAAATACAAAAGCCTTATCGAGAATGCCGGGGTTGTAATGTTCACGGCTGATGAAAATGGTTTTATCACTTTTGCCAATAACCGTGTGGTTGATTTAACAGGTTATTCTGTGGAAGAATTGCTTGGCAAACATTTTTCAACAATAATTGATTCCTCAAAAAAAGAGGCGGTAATTAATTTTTATGTAAATCAGTTTAAACAGAAGATACCCGCCACTAACCTGGAGTTCCTGATCTGTACAAAACCGGGCCTGCATAAATGGGTTGAACAGTCTGCACAATTATTATTAGAAGACAGAAGGGTAACCGGTTTTCAATGCATGGTAAAAGACATTACCGAAAAGAAACTGGTGGAACAGGAGCTGAACCAGTCTGAAGCCCGCCGTAAAGAAAACGAATACCGCCTAAATGCCATACTCGATAATTCAACTGCATTGATCTATATAAAAGATCTGCATGGCCGGTATGTAATGGCAAATAAAAAATTCAAAACTTTCTTCGGGCTTACAGATGAGATGGTGATTGGTAAAACCGATAGTGATTTTAACCCGAAAGCATTGGCTGATCATTTTAAGAAAACAGATGAGGAAGTCATCGGTTCGCTCCAGCCAATAGAGATTGAAGAATTAATAGATACCCCACAGGGAAGAAAAAACCTGCTGCTGCTGAAGTTCCCGTTGTTAACGCCCGATAAAACATTGCTTGGTGTAAGCGGTATTGCAACAGATGTAACGGAGAATGCAGAAATGCGGAGACAAAATATTGAAGCCCTGCAAAAAGCAGAATCGGCACAACAGATACAGGAACAGTTCCTTGCAAACATGAGCCATGAAATACGTACCCCTATGAACGGGATACAGGGCATGACCAAGCTGTTGCTCGAAACAGATCTTACCGAAGAACAGAAAAGATTCACCAATATCATCAGCCGTTCACTGAACAACCTGGTAGTAATTGTAAACAACGTACTCGATTTCTCTAACCTGAAAACAGGAAAACTTACCCTTGATAGCTTTGCTTTTGATATCACAGAGATCCTGGAAGAAGTAAAAAAATACTTTGAACACCCATTAGCCAATAAGGGTCTTGAATTCCGGCTTACGATAGCGGATGGTGTTCCCCGTTTTGTAAAAGGCGATGCTTTCAGGTTAAAACAAATACTCACCAACCTGGTTGATAATGCGATCAAGTTTACAGATAAGGGCTATGTAGAACTGCACGTAGATATTCAGGAACACAAAGAACAACACTCTAATTTTCAGTTCACCTTAACAGATACGGGCATTGGCATACCAAAAGATAAACTGGATACTATTTTTGAAAGTTTTGCCCAGGCAGGTAAGAATATCTCCCGCGGATATGGCGGTGCAGGGTTAGGATTAACCATCAGCAAGGGTCTTATTGATCTGCAGGGCGGATCGATCACGGTAAACAGCAGGCCGGGCGAGGGTTCTGTATTTACTTTCCATATTCCTTTCGGGCTAACCCATAACCAAGATACGGTAACTACTCAAAACGATTATTCGGCAAAACTGGCCGGAAAGAGGATACTGGTAGTGGAAGACAACCAGGTAAACCAGCGGCTCATCGACTTTGTATTAAAAAAAGTGAATGTTACTGTTGACCTCGCTTCCAACGGTAAAGAAGCCATTGCACTTTGTGAAAAAAATCCTTCCTACGACCTGATCATCATGGACCTGCAGATGCCGGTGATGGATGGATATGAAACAACGATATACCTGCGGCAGCAATTGAAGCTGCCAACACCGATCATTGCCATGACCGCTACTGCATTAAAAGAAGATCAGGAAAGAAGTATGCAGGTGGGTATGAATGATTTTATGATCAAGCCTTTTGATTTTAATGACCTGTATACAAGAATGCTGCGTTTATTATTTACTGCGGATAAACAGCCAGATAACAAAATACAGGAACAGGTGGGAGTACAGGAAAAAGAACCTGTTAAGGAAGAAGAACCATTATATGATCTTTCTTTATTAAAAGAATTAGACGATAACCAGTATTTGACAGAAGTGCTTAGCTTTTTTATAGAAAACGCCCCAGCCGATATTAAAGAGTTGCAACCATTGGCTGATAAAAAAGATTGGGAGGCTTTGTATAAAAAAGCACACAAAATAAAAGGTGCTGCAGCTATGCTACAGTCAACACGCCTGGCCGGGTTGTTGGCCAACATTGAATCTAATGCGAAGACGTTAACAAATATTGAAACAATACCGGGATTGGTGCAGGAGGCGGTAGCTTTGTTTGCAGAACTGGATCAGGCGCTTCGCAAAGAGCTCAACAGGATCAAAAAAGAGCTTAGCTGAAGCGCCTGAAATAAATTAATTTTGTAATAAATATTTTCAATACCCCCTTATGAAGATTTTGGTTGCTGAAGATGAACCCATGTTACTTAAAACCATTGAGCTGAAGCTTAAGAAAGAAGGTTATGAAGTGATTGCTACCGCGGATGGCCGTGAAGCAATTGAGCGGATTGAAAAAGACGCTCCTGATATGATTGTTACAGATATTATGATGCCATATGCCTCCGGACTGGAGATCATCAATTTTATAAGGCAGAAAATGAACCGGAAAATTCCTATCATCATCCTTTCTGCCATGGAGCAGGAGAAAGTGGTGATGGAAGCTTTTGAACTGGGAGCAGACGATTATATAACCAAACCCTTTAGCCTGAACGAATTGGCTATTCGTGTAAAACGCCTGATGAGTCGTCGTGTATAAACACCTGTTATTTTGTAATTGCAATATAGCAGGTAACAAACCATTCCTAAACATAAACAGATTACCGCATGATCAATAAGAAGAAAATAAACCGGTTTTTTTTCTTAGTGATCAGTTCATTACTTATCAATGCAGCAATATATGGGCAGGACACCACCAGCGCTGATGGTCTTTTCCAGGAAGCACGGAAAGCTGCGTTTGATAAAAATGATTATGCAAAAGCAAAAGCTTACCTGTATAGGGCGCTGAAAATAAGTCCGGACTATGCCGACATAAAAATTTTCCTTGGAAGGATATATACCTGGACAAAAAATTACGACAGCGGCCGCATTTGTTTCCGCCAGGTATTGGCATCAAGGCCCGATTATGAAGATGCTGTTATTGCTTATTCCGATCTTGAATATTTCAGTGATCATTATGACAGCGCTCTCGCTATCTGTCAATCAGGGCTCAAAAACAATCCGGGTTCAGAAGCGTTAATGTTCCGCGAAGCAAAGATCCTCTACGCACAAAAACACCTGGCTGAAGCTGAATGGGTTCTGCAAAAACTTTTGCTCATCAACAGTAAACATGCTGATGCCAACCGTTTAGCTAAAACGATCCGGGAAGAAAAAGATACCCCTAAGGCTGATAGTGTGATCATCGTATCAAAACAGGCAGACATCACCAATCACGATAGCCTCTCTTCCGATGGCCTGTTGGTACTGGCAAGAAAAGCTGCTTTTGATGAGAAAAACTATGCACTTGCAAAATACCGCCTGCACAAAGCCCTGCAGATAAGTCCGGATTATGCCGATATCAAAGTATTTCTGGGACGGATACACACCTGGACCAAACAATACGACAGTGCGCGTTATTATTTCTCTTCCGTATTAAAAACAAATCCCGGGTATGAAGATGCTTCCTCTGCATTGGCCGATCTTGAATACTGGAACGATGATAATAAAAGGTCTTTAGAAATTACTGATACGGCTTTGCAATATCATCCGGCATCAGCGAACCTTTTGGTGCGAAAAGCAAAAGCTTTAGATGCCTTAAAGCGATTTGCAGAAGCACAGACAGCAATAGATAAGGCGCTTGCATTAGACAGGAATAGCAGCGAAGCGCTTGCCTGGGCAAATCGCATCAAAGAATCTTCCCACAAAAACAAGATCGGGTTCAGTTACGACTATGTAAAATTTGATAAACAATTCAGCGATCCCTGGCACTTAGCCAGTTTTGATTATACAAGAACAACAGGCATTGGCTCAATAACCGGCAGGGTTAACTATGCCAACCGTTTTAAAGAAAACGGTGTACAATACGAGGTGGAAGCCTACCCGCATATTTCAAAAACATTTTATAGCTATGTAAGTGCCGGTTATTCTGATAATGTGGGTGTGTTTCCGAAACTGCGTGCAGGTTTTTCGCTCTACGCCAATTTGCCAAAAAGTTTTGAGGGGGAACTGGGTATCCGTTATCTAAAATTCTCCGGCGATCCTACCATTATCTATACCGCTTATATAGGCAAATATTATAAAAGCTGGTTGTTTAGTGGCAGAACCTATCTTACCCCAAGCAATTTTGCCAAAACTTTCTCTGCATCTTATAGTATTAACGCCCGTTATTATTATGGCAGTGCTGATGATATGATTGGCGCCACACTTGGTTATGGTATTTCTCCCGACGACCGGCAAAATGCAATACAACTTGATAACACAGTTAAACTGATCTCTTATAAAGCCGGGCTAACTTTTAAAAAGAAGGTTTCGAAATTCTGTGTACTTAGTGTTGACGGCAGTTGGTTTAACCAGGAATACCTTCCGCAAACCAAGGGTAATCAATATCAAATCAGCATCGGATGGCTATATCGTTTTTAAAACCAACAAGTATTGGCACTGTATTACGGGCCCTTATCCTGTTCGTACTACTATTGCCGATATGGATGTTTATTATCTGGCTCAGTGCCGGTAAGAAAAAACTGGTTGTTGCTATTGTTGATAAAACAGTTTTAAGCAACAAAGGGCAGGAGCATATTTCACTTTACTGGGTATTAAACCAGGAAAAATATACCAAAACAAATACGGCGTTATACAACAGAGAAAGAGACTATTATGGTTTTTTTCCGCTCGATGATAAGAAGTTTCAGTTAAAAGGGTTGGAGCGTTTCACTATGGCAAAGCTTGACCAATTAAGCAGCGATGCAGATGCCGCTTATATAACCGATGCTTATGGTGTTTATAGAAACGAGTGGTACGGGAAAGGCGATGTAAGTGAAAGATCGGGTATTCTTTATGGGGGAATGAGTAACCAGGATTTTTACCTGTTAAACCAGATGCGCCTTAAACATAAACTCATCATCACCGAATTTAACTGCCTGGCATCACCTACTCCACCCGAAATACGTTACAGGTTTGAAAACACTTTTGGTATCAAATGGACAGGATGGATAGGCCGTTATTTTGATTCTTTTGATACCACTAAAAACACAGAGATTCCAGGCTGGCTGGTAAAAAATTATAAGGCCCAGCACAATGGTGCCTGGCCATTTACCAAAAGTGGTGTTGCTCTTGTGCATTCATCTGATGAAATCGTGATCCTGGAAAACGAAACACATTTACAACACGATCTCCCATACATGTACTCTTCTAAAGAAGGACAACAGCATTATGGATTACCGGAAAAAACAACGTATGCTTTTTGGTTTGATATTATACGGCCAGACACTTCTTATAACCACGTGATCTCTACTTTTTCTCTGGATGTAAACGATGTCGGGAAAAAAGTATTGGATCAGCATGGGTTGCCTGCTTCTTTTCCTGCTGTTACGGCACATACCGGCAGAGATTACCGTTTCTTTTATTTCTCTGCAGACCTTGCAGATAACCCCATCTCATTTACCTCCTCTTATTTTAAAGGAACGCCTTTTTTAAGATGGTTTATGTATAACTCGCGTGAGCCGCTGGAAAGGCGGGCATTTTTCTGGATCATTTACCAGCCATTGGTAACCACCATTCTTAAAGATTATTACAGAACAATCAAGCCCTCTTAACGTTGCGTGAATTTCAGCAGCAGGCTGTCGGGCACAATTTTATTGGTTGCTATAAATTTTTCATTTTTAGCTTTAAACCGGTTAAAGGCCGATTTAAGTTCGTACGTCTTGCCTTCGTTTTTAGCCGGAGAAAGATCCATGTTGTTGTCTATACGGTAAAGGTCATCACCGTTAAGCATGTACTCGCCCATCACAAAATCTATCAGGTCGGTTTTTGTCTGCATAATCGGATAAGCGTGTATATTCCGGAATTTTCTTGTTGTATCAATTCCGCTACCCATCCAGCCTGCTGTGTCGGGCGAACGTAATCCATAACTTTTCTTCAGCCATGCCAGCAAACTTGGTGTTACATCAAAATGTGTTGAGATAGATGAGAATTTTGCTGTGCGATTAAGAAGCGGAGAATAGATCAGGAATGGCACATGATACCTGTCTAACTTGCTGCTCATCGGTATCTCCGGCATGCGGTGATCGCCGGTGATGATGAAAACCGTATTAGCAAAATCAGGCCTTTTTTTATATTCTTCCATAAATGTTTTCACCGCATCGTCCACATACAAAATACTTGCAAACTGGTCTTTATACCGTCTGTTTTGCGTTTTGACCGCTTCCGAAAAACCAAGTTCTGTCATACGCGTTTCCAGTTTGCGGTAGTACTCGTTCTGTTCGTTAAATAAAAAAGGATTATGGGTAGAAACAGTGAGAACAAAACTCAGGTAAGGTTGTTGCGGATTATTTTTGGTTTCAAAGAAATGCCTGAATAATTCTTTATCGCCATATCCCCAGGTAAATCCGTTTTGTGCAGGCATTTTGGGATATCCCGGAGGAAAAGTTTTCTCGTCGTTGATCTCGTTAATACCGGTATGATTAAAGAACAGATCCATATTATCGAAACGCGAATTGCCTCCGTAATAGAAAGACGTATGGTATCCGTTGTTCTGTAAAATATTAAATAAAGAAAGGTGTTGGGGCATGGTCTCGCCCATTTCGTTAAAACCATTTTTTGCAAAAGGCAAAGACCCCAGCAGCGATGGCAGCACGCCAAAAGTGCGGCCGCTTTCGCTCAGAAAGTTTTCCCAGTAAAGGCTCCTGTCTGCAAGCGAATCTATAAACGGCGTAAAATTGCCCAGATAAGCCCCCTTATTAGAGAACGCCCTTCCCAATCCTTCCACCATCACAATTACAATATTGGGTAATCGTTTATTGGCGGTATTGGAAAAGAATGGCGATAAAACATCGTTGGTGCTGTCTGTAAGGTGCAGAAAAGGGTAATTCTTTTCATCAACATATTTATAAGTAAAAAGCTTTGCATCGTCTGCACTTGTGGCATAATCGCCTGAATAGTTGTTGGAATAAATATCATCTTCCTCTTTAACAGGAAAAAAATGCCTGTACGAAGCATTTAAAAAATACGATGATTTATTCAGCGAAAGGTTGTTGCTGAATTCCTGCCCGGGTTGCCAATCGTTGATCAGTTCAGGTATTTTTGTAGTGCTTACCAGTATGAACGCTGCTACAAAAATAAAACCGATCCAGCCGCTTACCCTTGTTCGTTTAGGAAGGATAACCAACGCTGATATTACAAGCCCCAGCAATGCAACAAAAATAATAATCATTGAAACCCTGATACCGCCTGCGGCGCCAACTGTTTGTTTAATATCGGCTATCGAGTATCCCCAAAGGTCAGAACCCAGCGGAACAAGCGTACTTACAAAATATTGTGACAGTGATACCTGAACAAACAGCAACAAAACAGCCAGTACAATAAAAACAACATGGGCCAGTTTTTTGCTGAGCAGGTAACACAAAGCAAATAAAAGATAGCCCCATGTGCTTATCTGTAAAAAGTAAATCAGATCTTTTGCCAGGCCGGTGGCAATAACCATTCCGGGCAGCTTTGGCATTCCGTGCTGCACAAAATCGTATACCAGCTCAAAAGCCCTTGTACCAAAAAGCAGTAATAAAAAAATAACTGCATGACTGATATAATACATCAGCGATTTTGCGATGAACGAAGCGGTGCTGTTAATGGCGGGCACAATCTTTCTTTCAACTATCCAGGTTGACTCTTCCACTTTGTCTTGCTCTGTTGCAGCTGGTGGTGGTGCTGCTGTTACAACTGCGGCAGTGCCGGCAGCCGTAACTGGTGTTGCAACGGGTGTGGGGATAGATACGGGCGCTGCTGTTTTTTTAGCAAAGCCCTGCCTTGTCATTTCGCCCCAGCCTTTTTTCTTTTTGATCAGATCAAGATAACCTTTGATCGCGCTCCATACAACAAAAGGGTGATAGTAGAATGGTTCTGTTAAACCCGTAAGTAACAGTCGCAGAATATCAATGCGCCGTTTGTACTGATTAAAGGTTAATACCTCCATCAATATGGCAAACGAAGAATAGAGATAGCCAAAACAAATAATGAAAATAAAGAACGCAAAAAAGAAATCCCAGTCCAGAAAGCCTGTCCAGGCAAAAATGAAAAAACATACAAATCCAAAAAACTCAACTACCGGTGCACACATTTCAAAAAAGAACCAATAAGGATAACTCAACATCCCGAGTAAATGGTATCTGGGATTAAAGAACATGATCTTATGAAACTTCAGTGTTTCAAATGTTCCGCGTATCCAGCGGTTTCTTTGTCTTCCCAATATGGTATAGGTTACCGGCGCTTCTGTCCAGCACAACGGGTCGGGAATATAGGTTACAATATATTTCTCTCCTTTCTCTTCCATGTACCGCCGCATTCTTACCACCAGCTCCATATCTTCTCCAACGGTATTATGGTTATAGCCACCTGCTTTAATGGCTATCTCTTTATCAAAAGCTCCAAAAGCGCCCGATATCAGCATCAATCCGTTTAAGCGGCTCCATGCCATCCTTCCCAAAATAAAGGCACGTATATATTCCAGTATCTGGATGCGTGGCAGGTAGTCTTCTGCCAGTCTTACTTTAATCAGTCGCCCGTCTTCTATCACACAGGAGTTGGCAATACGGATAACCCCGCCGGAAGCAATTACCCTTCTGTTTGTTTGCTCTAAAAACGGTTTCGCCATTTTCAACAAAGCATCCTGCTCCAACACACAGTCAACATCAATACAAACCAGGTAGTCGTTGGATGATACATTGATGCCCACATTCAACGCATCTGCTTTTCCGCCGTTAACCTTATCTACCACCAGCAGTTTATGGTAAATATTATTCCTGCTTTTATAAATGCCCCTGATCTCTTTGGTAGCGAGCTGTTCGTTTACAAAATATTCTATTTTTTCCAGGTCGTAGGCGGCAATCAGTTTTTCAAGGGTATCGTCTTTGCTTCCATCGTTGATGATAATTACTTCAAGATTGGAATAGTAAATGGATAATAGAGAGCGAACATTCTCTACAATTGTTTTACCCTCATTATATGCCGGGGCAAGGACACTGATTGATGCAGCATGTACAGATGCGGCCAGCACACGGTAGTCTGTAAACCTGTTCTTCAACATGTATTGTTTTGTTTCACCAATAGAAAACAAACCAATCAGCATATAGGAAAGGAGCAGCAACACGCTGTACGTAAGGATCCCGTAGGTGAGGATATCAAATAATATATCTGCAAAAGAGATCCAGTTCATTTTACGGTTTTAACATGCCTGTAAATTCTGTAATATGGTTCCGGCTGTTCTATTCCTTTTTGTTCCAGTATTTCTAAACCGGTGTCGCAGCAGTTTGCCATTACAAGAGCGGCTTTCAGTTTAATGGTATCATTTTCATGATCCAGCAGCTTTACAAAAAAAGGCGCCTCTTTTGCCGTAGCCAGGTCACGCAACGCGTCTAAAATGAAAAACTGGTTATTAAGCGTTGCCTGATCAAAATGATCCACTAAAATGGCAGGTGTTTCTTCGTTCTCCAGCCTGACTATAGTTTTAATAGCCTGGCTGCGAACCGAAACACCCGGGTGTGCTAAACAATCTACCACCTCTTTATGTACAGCGTATTGCTGGTAATCGTCTGCCAGCTTTAATGCAAATACAACAACCGTATCGTTTGTTGATTTGAGCCATTTGGGAAGTTTTTTTGAAAAGTCTTCTTTATCAGGATATAACCTGAGCTGTTCCAGCAGTTTTAACTGCTGCCATTCCGTTATAGGATAAGAAGCAACATCCAGAAACCGGAGTCCGGGAAAACCCGTAAGATGGATAACACCCGTTTGCGCTTCCATACGCACATACCTGTTTCTGCTATTGGTGTTATAATAGATCGTTTTCAATGCATCCTGCTGATCCATCTGGTATAGTTCCTGAATACCTTTTGCTTTAATATGCCATTTACGTTTGTTGGCTAATTTTTGAAGCGAAAATTTTTTCAGGCCCAGTTTAAGATAAAGGGCAACTACATTTTTGGCTACTTCTCCCGAAAAATTTTTCTTACACTGGATCAATTCATCAATGGCATATTGCCTGGCAACGGGGTTATTGATGATCTTATAAAACTTAGCAGGGATAACCATTGTTTCCATGGACTCTTCCATGATGATATGAGAAATAAGCGGCTCAAGGTGTTTCCTGATACGGCGGGTATAAAAATATGTCCGCTTCTTAAAAAACAAATACAGGTAAATGGCCGAAACCACCAATGCAATAACCACTACCATAGCCTCTGCTGCTATCAGCAGGTAATAGGGGCTCAGGTATTTTGAAATATTACGCGTTATGGCATTATCAAGCAAATAATAACCGGTTGAAATAAAGGGGGCATATACGTTTGATGCTACAGGCATTGGGTTGGGGGTGGGGTAAATATCGGCATCTGCTGTTAATAAAGTTAGAAAAAACTTTAATGTAAAAGTGCCGCCACTACAATACATTTTTTGTTTATTAGCAGCGAAAATAGCTCAAACCGGAACTTATTTGAATTTAGTTCTTTCTAAGTAGGTTTGCAAAAGTTTTACGCAACGATTACCTACTAACAGGATAGCTCCCGATCTGTGATTCAGGGATGCTGTCTGCAAAAAAACAAGTATGAGTTTCCGCAATTTTAAAATGGTTAGCTATGTGGTCTATGGCCGCGGAAGTTTTAACCAGTTAGACGAAATTTTAGCCCCTCAAAGAAAGGCCCATGCACCAATGATCTTTTTAGTGGATCATTTCTTTGATGGAAAACCTTTGGTTAACCGGATCCCTTTGAGAGGTAAAGACAAGGTTGTTTTTGTAGATACTTCTTTTGAGCCCAAAACCACCCAGGTAGATAAACTGGCGCAACAGTTAAAAGATGAATTTGGTACCATAAGCGGCGTAATTGGTATTGGTGGTGGCTCTGCCATGGACCTTGCCAAAGCCGTTTCGCTCATGATGACCAACCCCGGATCTTCTGCAGATTACCAGGGCTGGGATCTTGTAAAACACCCCGGTGTTTACAAAGCAGGTATTCCAACTCTTAGTGGTACCGGTGCCGAAGTAAGCCGCACCACCGTACTCACCGGCCCAACCAGGAAACTTGGTATGAACAGTGATTTTACGCCCTTCGACCAGATCGTACTCGATCCCGAACTTACCAAAGGCGCTCCCGAAAACCAGCGTTTCTATACCGGCATGGATTGTTATATCCACTGCATAGAAAGCCTGGAAGGAACTTACCTGAACGAGTTTAGTAAGAGTTATGGAGAGAAAGCCTTACAACTTTGCCAGAAAGTATTTGTAGAAAAAGATCATTGGGATGATGAATCTGACGACCAGTTAATGATGGCTTCTTATGCCGGCGGTATGAGCATCGCTTACTCGCAGGTGGGTGTGGCGCACGCTGTAAGTTATGGATTAAGTTACCTGCTGGGTACCAAACACGGCATTGGTAATTGCATTGTGATGAACCACCTTGAAGAATATTATCCCGCAGGTGTAAAAGAGTTTAAATACATGGTTGAAAAAAACAAGATCGATATACCCACCGGTATCTGTAAAGGGTTAACTGATGAGGAGTTTGATACCATGATCAATGTGTCCATAGGCATGAAACCGCTTTGGGAAAATGCACTGGGTAAAGACTGGGAAAAGATCATGACCCGCGAAAAACTAAGAGCGCTTTACGAAAAATTATAAATCATTTACCAACCGCGCCTTTGCGCCTTTGCGAGCATATACCCACGCAAAGGCGCAAAGGCGCGGTTTTTATCTTTAAGCTATGAAATACCTCTTTTATCTACTGCCCGCTCTTGCAGGGCTTACCCTTACCACACAGGCTGGTGTAAACAGTCAGTTGCGTATGGCCGTTCAAAACCCATGGGTGGCCGCTTTTATTTCTTTTTTAGTTGGCACTGTGTTTCTTGGTCTCATCATCATAACAACCAAACAAACCGTTCCTTCTTTTGAGCAGTTGCGCGGTATTGAATTATATAAATATTCCGGTGGATTGCTGGGCGCTTTTTTTGTGGTGGTCATTATTTTCTGTGTGCCGCGTATCGGTTCGGCCAATGTATTTGCATTGGTAATTGCTTTCCAGCTTTTGGTAGCGCTTATTTATGATCACTTCGGATCGTTGGGTTTTGCACAGGCTTCTATTAGCTGGGTAAAAATATTGGGTGTAGCCATGTTAATTGGCGGAACTTATCTCGTGATAAAAAAATAACCTTCCAACAATATTTGGTGTTTTTTGCCACAGATGACACAGATTTTCACAGAGTCTTTCTGTGTTAATCTGTGCCATCTGTGGCAACATTTTTCTATCCCTGCATTGATAATTCATGTAATTTAATAGTTCTCATAACTAACTATACATGAAAAAATCAATTCTAAGCCTGCTCTGCTGTGCAGGTATGGCAATCGCTTCGGCACAACCTTTTTCAGCCTCTTTATTCAACAGCATGGAATGGCGCATGATAGGCCCACACCGTGGTGGCCGTACTGTTGGTGCCGTAGGTGTTCCATCACAACCCAACGTATTTTATATTGGTGTAAACAATGGCGGTGTATGGAAGACCAATGATTATGGCCGTGTTTGGAAACCCATCTTCGATCAGATGCCAACCGGCTCTGTGGGCGATATTGCTGTTTCTGAATCTAACCCCAATATTGTCTATGTTGGTTCCGGAGAAGGCATTCAACGCCCCGATCTTTCTGTGGGCGATGGCATTTACAAATCAACCGATGCGGGTAAAACATGGAAAAACACAGGACTGAAAGATGGTCAGCAAATTGGCGATATCATCATCGACCCAAAAAATGAGAACCGCGTTTTTGTGGCAGTGCTTGGTCACCCATACGGCCCCAATACAGAGCGCGGCGTGTACAGAAGTCTGGATGGCGGCACAACATGGGAGCGGGTGTTGTATAAAGATGAGAACACCGGCGCCATACAGGTTAGTTTCGATCCCAATAACTCCAACATATTATATGCCGATCTCTGGGCCGGCAGGCAGGGGCCGTGGGAGAACGGCGCATGGAACGGATCTGAAAGCGGTATGTACAAATCAACCGACGGCGGTAATACCTGGAAAAAATTAACCACCGGCCTTCCTGCGCCGGAGCAGGGACTGGGAAGGATTGGTTTCTGCATTGCACCAACCAACAGTAACCGTTTATACGCCACCGTTGATGCAGGCAAATATGGCGGTATTTACAGAAGTGATGATGCAGGCGAAAGCTGGACCAATATTAACAGCGATGGAAGATTCTGGGGAAGAGGGAGTGATTTTGCTGAAATAAAAACAGATCCCAAAAACGCAGACATTGTTTACAGCGCCAACGTGGTAACATGGAAATCTGTTGATGGTGGTAAAACATGGGCCGCTTTCCGTGGCGCACCCGGCGGCGATGATTACCACCGCATCTGGATCAACCCCAACGATCCAAAAATCATGTTACTTGCTATCGACCAGGGTGCGATCATTACCGTGAATGGCGGTGAAACATTTTCATCATGGTATAATCAACCCACCGCACAGTTTTATCACGTAAATACCGATAATGCTTTTCCGTATAATGTATATGGCGGACAACAGGAGAGCGGCTCGGTGAGTATTTCGTCAAGAGGTAATGACGGACAGATAGGCTTGCGCGAATGGCATCCCGTAGGCGTTGAGGAGTATGGTTATGTAGCGCCCGATCCGCTTGACCCGAATATTATTTACGGCGGAAAGATCACCAAATACGATAAAAGAACAGGGCAGGTGCAGAACATTGCTCCCGAAGCGGTACGAAGCGGCAAATATCGTTTTCTGAGAACAGCGCCTGTTTTGTTTTCTCCTATCGACCCCAAAACGTTGTACTATGCAGGCAATGTAATTTTTAAAACAAAGAATGGTGGTAATAGCTGGGAAATAATCAGTCCCGACCTTACCCGTGAAAGCTGGGACATTCCCGCCAGTGTGGGCATTTATACAACAGAAGAATTAAAGAAAATGCCGAGGCGCGGTGTGGTGTACACCATTGCGCCTTCTTACAAAGACATCAACACCATCTGGGCCGGAACCGATGATGGTTATATACAGGTAACACGCGATGGCGGTAAAACATGGAAAAATGTAACGCCACCGGAAATTACTTCCTGGAGTAAGATCTCGTTGATGGATGCCGGTCATTTTGATGCAAACACCGTGTACGCTGCCGTTAACCGCATCCGTTGCGATGATATGCATCCTTATGCATATAAAACAACTGATGGCGGCAAAACATGGAAGCTCATCACAAACGGTTTACCTTCCAACGAACCCATTAATGTTGTTCGTGAAGATCCCAAACGCAAAGGCCTGTTATTTGCCGGTTCTGAAAATGCGGTGTACGTATCGTTTGATGATGGTGAACACTGGCAATCATTGCGTCTGAACATGCCCGCTACCTCTATCCGCGACTTAGTAATTAAAGATGATGACCTGGTATTGGGAACCCATGGCCGCAGCTTCTGGATCATGGATGATATTACGCCGCTGCGTCAGCTCAGTGCTGCGCTTGCTGCAGAGAAAACCATCTTATATAAACCGCAGCAGGCATTGCGTATCCGCTGGAATATGAATACCGATACACCAATGCCACAAGAAGAACCCGGCGGACAAAACCCGCCCGATGGCGCTATCATCAATTATTATTTATCGGAGAAGGTGGCAGGTGAGCTGGTGCTGGAAATAACAGACGCTGCCGGAAAATCTATCCGCAAATACAGCAGCAATGATAAGCCTTATGAAATTCCTGCGGTAAATATACCTTTGTATTGGATACGTCCGCAGCAGATGCTTTCTTCAGAAGCAGGCTCTCATCGTTTTCTGTGGGACCTGCATTACAACCCATTAAACGAGCCTGTTTCATTTCCGATGACCGCTATTTATGAAAACACCGCGCCCAATGCAAGCTCTCCATGGGCGTTACCCGGAACGTATACCGTAAAACTAACCGTGAATGGAAAAACGTATACGCAGCCGCTTACCGTTAAAATGGATCCAAGAGTAAAAACAGGTTTAATTGATCTGCAAAAACAACACACACTTTCTGTAACCTGTTATGAGGGCCGCAAAAAAGCGAAAGAGGTGATGGAAGAAGTTGCTGCTGCAAGGGAACAATTAAAAGATCTGATGGCCGCAAATAAAGCTGCCATTAACACATTTGCCGAACTTGATCAGCAGGTGGCTGCTTTTGAAAGTGTGTCGAGAGGCAGAAGAGGCGGAGCGCCTGTACAACAAGCGCCAACATTGGGAAGTATAGAAGGTTCCTTTGCCGGACTCTTCAATATTTTACACGATACCGATATGCCGCCTACTACACAAACCATCAGTAGTGTTAAGCAAATCAATGATCAACTTACAGAGCTGCTTACAAAATGGAATGCGGTAAAAGTGAAAATGGCAACTGCTAAAAAATAAAGTTTCAATAAAAGAAAGACAGAAGGAAAAGAGCGTCTCCGAAATTTGGAGGCCCCTCTTTTTCTTCGTTTCTCTTACTCAAACTAATATGTATTGATGTGATTATTCTTTATTTCAAATTTTTTTAAACACATAGAGCCATAGGGAAAACAAAAAGAAACATAGTTTTTAAACTATCTGCCCTCTTTCCTAACCTATGTAACTATGTGTTTAATAGCATACCAATTACCTCTTATACTTCCTCCGGGTTTCATCAACAACATCTAACAAACCATTGGTAAAACGATCATCGGCCAGTTGCCAGAACATAATGCCGTTCAATCCTTTTTTTATGGCGTACCTGGTTTTTAAAACAATTGAAACGCTGTCATCAAAAGTGACGAACCATTTTTTTCTTTCATTATACAAATAAGGCGCTGCTGCTTTTTTATCCCAGCGATATACAAAGCCGCTGTCGGCAGAAAACAAGGGGGTGAATCCTTTGTAAGAAACACCGCGTAAAAATTTTCCCTTCCCATATAATCCATCTTTATCTGCGGCCACATTATCCCATACCCTTGCATAAAAAGCTGCGCCGATCAGTAATTTATTTGCGGGAACACCTTTTGCTTTCAGCATCTTCACTGCATGGTCGCAGGATTCTTTTTGGTTGGGTGTTGAATACAGACCGGTATGGTGCCCGGTAACAGTATCATATCCCGTGATCAGATCATAGCTCATGATATTGATGCGATCAACAAGTGGCGTTACTTTTTCCCAGTCAACCGATTCGTTAATATATTTTGTAAACCCGCCCGCCGCAAAACTCAGTTCTTTCTGCCAGCCCAGGGTATCACGCAACGTTTTGATCAATGCCGTAAAATTATCTTTATCATTTACAGAATACGGGTGATTGGGCGGGCCTTTAATAGCAGGGTATTCCCAATCAAGATCAAGCCCATCAGCATTAAAATCGTTCAGCATCTTTTTTACTGAGCCGGCAAATATTTTTCTTGAACTGTCTGCCGAAAAAACTTCGGAGCATGAATAGCAGCCCGTCCACCCGCCCATTGATACAATTACTTTCAATTGGGGATTACGTTTTTTTAAGGCCACACAATTCATCAGCGATGCACTATCTCTTCTGTTGCTGAGAGAAATACTGCTGCCTTTTAAATGCGTAAAACTGAAACAGAGATGGGTTAATTTTTCTACCGGAAAACTATCTATCATATTCGGCCTGCCTGCATAGTAGCCGAATACCGTAAAATTTTTTGTTTGAGCAATAAGATTGTGAAAAGGGCAAAGGAGTAGCAGCAAAAGAAATACAATAGTTTTATTGTTTTTTGCCTTGTTCATTTTATTGGTTACAGAAAGGGTCTTCGTCTTTATTATCGTTCCAGTTATACTCAATCCTTGAGGCAACATCCTGCGCAAAAGCTGTTCCGTGTATATCCTGCAAAAATCCCAGCACCATATCCATTCCCGCACTTACGCCGGAAGATGTGTAGTATTTACCATCCACTACCCATCGTGCTTTTTTAACCCAGTTAACATGAGGTCCCTGTGTTATTACCCAATCAAACGCCCGCTTGTTTGATGTAGCTTTTTTGCCATCTAATAACCCCGTTCGGGCAAGTAAGGATGTGCCGGTGCAAACGGTAAACACATATCGGCTGGCAAGAGAAATATCTCTGATGGTGTCTATCAGCAAAACATTGTTTACGGCGGGCCTTGTGCCATATCCACCAGGGATCAAAAAAATGCCGGTGCCGTTTTTAATATCGTCCAACTTCTCTGTAACAACAGAAACACCATGACTGTTTTTTATCACCCCGCCCTCCAACGAATAAAACGCAACCTGGTATTCCTCTTTCAGTATACCCAATATTTCTACCGGACCAAATACATCCAGTGTTTCAAAATCTTCAAAAAGCAATACAGCAACTTTCATGAGGGTGATGGTTTATGATTTTGGTTTCACTAAAAGATGAACGAAGAAAAAAAGTGTGTCCTGAATTTCAGAGACACTTCTTTTCTTCTGTCTCTCTATTATTGAAACATCTTTTATCATGCTGCTTTATTAAACACATAGTTACATAGGTCAGGAAAAAGGGCGTATAGTTTGAACGCTATGTTTCTTTTTGTTCTCCCTATGTATCTATGTGTTTTAAAAACTGCTTCGGGATAAAGAATATTCACATTATTAAATGTTTTTAAAAGTAAAACAGACCAGTGCCTATTTGTTTCAATAAGAGAGAATCACTTTCTAATCCTTTTTCGCTTTCTTCATCGCCTCAGGCAGCAAATGAAAATAGCTTGCCTTAAAACGGTTATCTACTATCTCTCCCTGAACCTTCGCTTTTCTTATCGCATTACAAAAACCATCGTTGGCATGGGCATCGCCCAAAGAATCAATATGCACACCATCTACAAAATAAGCCTTACCATTAATGCGCACCGCCAAATCGCAGCTTTTGCCCGGCAGGCCCAGTTGGCATTGACCACAGGATGCCTCTACCGTTATTACCGGTTTGTTTTTATCGGGCGCAGCTTTTTTCAATTCTTTGTCTTGTGCAAAAGAACTGATGGTAATGATGCTGAATAAAAAACAGGTTACTAAATATTTCATTGGATTGATTTTATTTGAATGTACAAACTTTAAGATTGCTTTTTCAACAAAAATGATGATACTTGCTTTGCAGTATTTTCTACTATAGAACTTGTTTTTATCATTGATAATCAGACCGAAAAAAAAGGAAGGTTCTATTAATCGAAACATAACGCTTTGGGTTATATAGACATTTTCAATTATTCAACAGCCTCCATAACGGAATTGTTCACTTCCCATCCAGCCACGCAACTTTTTGCTCAGACCTGTGCGACTTCCCAATAATATCACGGTAAAGTTCAGGACGTCTTGCTTTAGTATAACGATAACCGCCAGATTGTGTAAGCTTCTCTTCTGTTAAGGTAGCCGAAACAAGGTCATCACCAAGTTTGCGGCATTCGGCTACTACATCGCCAAAGGGGTCAATGATCATAGAACAGCCATTCTTCAGTTGATCATCATCCATGCCAATCGGGTTTGAGAAAACAACATACACCCCATTATCATAGGCCCGTGAGGGCAGCCATTTCATTAACCAATCACGTCCTTTCATTCCATCAAACTCCAGCCGAAGCGGCGTAGGATCCGCTTCCCTGTTTTCCCAAAGCCTGGGATCAACAAAGCCTGCGCCCGGTCTTGTGGAAGGCGTACACATGGTTACATGTGGCATGAAAATAATATTGGCGCCAAGTAATGCCGTGGCTCTCACGTTTTCAATAATATTATTGTCGTAACAGATAAGGATTCCACATTTCCAGCCATACAGATCAAAAACACAATAGCTGTCTCCTGCGGTTAAAAAAGGATTGATAAACGGATGAAGTTTGCGGTATTTAGCCATAAGGCCATTCTTATCAACACAAACATAGGTTTTAAATAAATTGTCATTGCTGTCCTTTTCAAACAACCCCGCCAGTATTGTTATTCTATTCCTGGTGGCTATCTCAATTAATTGCTGCACACTTGATCCGTTTGGAATAAGTTCTGCCAATTCAAGCATCTGTTCCTTTGAAAACCTGCGTGCATGCGTATATCCCGTAATAGAACACTCATGAAAAGCAATTACATTCGATCCTTCACTGGCTGCTTTTTGCGAAAGGCTGTCAATTACAGAAAGATTATACGCTTTGTCGCCACTCTTGTTTTCAAACTGTGCGGTTGCAATTTTTATTGGTTTCATTGGCAGATGTTTTTTGGTAAGATAGCTTTTTACCTAAACCCTCACCACTTTACCCCCCAGCCCCCTAAAGGAGGAGCTAAACAGGAGCGTGTTTATCAACTCCCCCTTCAGGGGGCCGGGGGGTTGGGTTATTTCATAACCTCCAGCTCCTTCTGCAATCTAAACATTTCATCCCTTAATCTGGCCGCTTCAATAAAATCAAGATCGCGGGCGGCTTTCTCCATTTCTTTTTTGGTTTTGCCGATGGCTTTTTCTATTTGCGGAATGGTTTTATATGTTTCCTGTTCTTCTGCGGCTACGGTGTGTTGTACAAGGTCTTCATCGCGCTGCAGGGCGTATGGATTGGATGGATCGTATCCTTTAATATCCAGCACCGAGCCCTGTGCAAATACCTGTTCTCTTGATTTGATGATGGTTCTGGGCGTAATACCATGTTCTATATTATACGCCACCTGTTTCTCCCGCCTGCGCGATGTTTCTTCAATAGTGCGCTGCATGCTTTCGGTCATCTTATCAGCATAAAAAATTACGCGGCCATCCACATTACGCGCGGCACGGCCCGCTGTTTGGGTGAGCGATCTTTCATTACGCAAAAAACCTTCTTTGTCTGCATCAAGTATGGCCACCAGTGCCACTTCGGGCAGGTCTAACCCTTCGCGCAATAAATTTACGCCCACCAATACATCTATCTCACCCAGTCTCAGTTGCCGCAATATTTCCACACGTTCCAGCGTGTCCACATCACTGTGAATGTATTTGGATTTGATATTGATGCGCCCCAGGTATTTATCCATCTCCTCGGCCATGCGTTTGGTTAACGTGGTTACCAATACACGATAGTCTTGTTTAACTGTTTTGTCAATTTCATCCAGCAGATCATCTATCTGGTTTACGCTTGGGCGTATTTCAATGGGTGGGTCAAGCAGGCCTGTGGGGCGCACTATCTGTTCTACCACCACACCGCCTGTTTTCTCCAGTTCATAATCGCCGGGGGTGGCGCTTACAAAAATGGTCTGGCCAATCAGGCTCTCAAACTCATGAAAATTCAATGGCCGGTTATCCATCGCACTGGGCAGGCGAAAACCATAATCTACCAATACCATTTTTCGGCTCCGGTCGCCGCCGTACATGCCCGCCACCTGCGGAATGGTTTGGTGACTCTCATCTATCACCAATAAAAAATCTTTCGGAAAATAATCCAGCAAACAGAATGGGCGTGTGCCCGGTTTGCGGCGGTCAAAAAAGCGCGAGTAGTTTTCAATGCCATTACAATAACCCAGCTCGCGTATCATTTCAATATCATATTCCACGCGCTCTTTCAGGCGCTGCGCTTCAATGTATTTACCTGTTGTTTTAAAATATTCCACCTGCGCCATCATCTCGTCCTGTATCTCGTGCATCACTTCAACAATCATGTCTTTAGGGGCAAGGTAAAGCGTTGCGGGAAAGATGGCAGCGTTCTCCATCAGTCCAATGCGTTTACTGCTGCTGGTTTCAATGCTTTCTATCTCTTCAATCTCATCGCCAAAAAAAGTAATGCGGTAACCAAAATCCACATAAGGCAGGTTAATATCTACCGTATCGCCTTTTACACGAAAGGTGCCGCGGGTAAAATCGCCCTGCGAGCGGTTGTATAAAGAATTAACCAGCGCATGCAAAAATCCCTGGCGCGATATTACCATGCCTTTATGAATACGGATAATACCATTCTCATATTCCGTAGGGTTACCCATACCATAAATACAGCTTACGCTGGCCACCACAATAATATCGCGTCGGCCACTCAGTAATTGGGAGGTGGCTTGCAGCCGCAGTTTATCTAATTCTTCATTAATGCTCAGGTCTTTTTCAATATACACATCACTAACGGGCATGTAGGCTTCGGGCTGGTAGTAATCGTAATAGCTAACAAAATAACCCACCGCATTCTCGGGAAAGAACTGTTTAAACTCGCCATACAATTGCGCCACCAGGGTTTTGTTATGCGTAAGCACCAGGGTGGGCCGCTGTGTATGCTGAATCAGGTTGGCAATAGTAAATGTTTTACCAGACCCCGTTACGCCCAACAGTGCCTGAAAAGGCTCACCATTGTTCACACCTTCCGTTAACTGTTCAATAGCCAACGGCTGATCGCCGGAAGGGGAGTATGCGGAGTGTAACTTGAAAGACATGCGGAGGGTTTGTGGTTTGTAGTCTGTGGTCTGTGGTTGCGTTTAGCGTTACACGTTCACATGCGAATGTAAGGAGGGAATTTTTTATGGAACGGGGTTTTATTATGTGTGGTGTGGGCTTTGGGGTTTCATGGCGGCGGCTGTTGCGCCTGCCCGCCGGTAGGAGGGTCGCACACTTGTGCGTTCGGGAGTGGTGGCGGCAAATGGGGGGAATGGTAGGGGTAAGGTTGGTGTTTGGTAGGTATGGGGTTGGTATTCCGTATTTGTATTGTTTTGGTAGGATTATAGTATTGTTACAGTGTTTTTGGTCGTTTGGGGTTGGGGTTGGAAAATGTGCTTGATGGCTGGTTTTTTTGCCAACCCGCTCAGGGGTAAAATACGGGAATTTTCCCGGTGTGGGGATGGGGGGATTGGTGTAATTTGAGGGGTGCATTGAAAATGGAAAAACAAGTGCTAGGGTCTGCTTTGTAGGGTTGGTTTTGCCTTTATTTTTAATGAGCGGTGCGTATATCTAAGTATTGTGCGGCATTATATCGGATACATCATAATTTTCAAACCAAAACCCCAATATGGCTAATCCCAAAGACGTTCTAGTTGTTACGGCTTCATCACTTGAAGGGCTTAAAATTAAACAATACTTAAAACCTGTCTCTGCACACATTGTTGCGGGAACAAATTTGTTCAGTGATTTTTTTGCTTCCTTTAGCGATGTATTTGGTGGCCGTTCTCAAACTTATCAAAAGCAGCTTACTTCTCTTTATAATGAAGCGATTGAACGAGTTAAATATGCTGCTTATGAAATCGGCGCGAATTGTATAGTTGGACTTAATATTGACATGGACGAAATATCAGGCAAGGGTAAATCTATGTTTATGCTGACTGCAATAGGCACGGCTGTGGTTCTAGACAAAGAAGTAGCTGAAAAACAAGTTTTGCCTAAATCTGCTGAAAGGCTTGAAAACGTTGGGGTCGATAGAATTAATATGTTAAGAACCAAAAAAGAAATTATTGAGAAAGCTAATACCGGCAGCTTAATACTCAATGACGACACTTGGAACTTTATTACAACAAATCAAGTTGACCAACTGTTTCCATTTCTTTTGAAAAAATTTTGGGAGTCCCTTGCATACGAAACAACCATACCTGAAAATTCTGAAAAATTTTTCAGACTACTCGTCAGCTACATTGACGCACTCCCAGAGCAGAAAAAGGTTGATCTTCTGTATAAAGAGGTTAGTGAGCAAAACGAACAAATAGCAGTGAAACTTGCCGAAATAATAAAGGAACTACACCTATTTGACTCTAACCGGATTTTGGATTTGTTAAACAGCGATAATTTCCGAGCAAGGAAACGTGGGGTTCGTATCGCCACATTTGATAAATTATTTTACAACAATCTAGATATTCAAGACTTACAAACAATACAAAACCTTATACAAAAAAATTTTATTGAACGAGGCACACGGACAATGAAAAAACAATTATTGTCATCGAAAGAAAAAGAAGTCTGGACTTGCGAGTGTGGCAAAACTAACGACATTGATACCTATTGCACTGGCTGTTTGCAAGACATTCAAGGTTTTAGACAAAACGAATTAAAACCGTCTGAAGCTTATAATTTTATAAAACAAAAAATCGAATTGATTTCAGAATCATTGTAATAATGAACGCTCATCACGGTTTGGCAATATCGGATGGGGCGACGATTTTCCTTTCCCGCAAGGTGTCCATTTAACAATAAAGAAGAGTTCCCCGCAGTTTAGTTGATTCGCTTTTCATATGTTTTCGTTTCTTTGAATTTAGCAAACTCGATTCGCGAATTCAAACATATAAACTGCGGAGAATTTTCTTTTTTTATCTTATGAATGGATACACTGTTGAGAAGGGAAACGCCTGATTTTTGTTAGGGAGAAGCAAACCATCACGTTTGTGAATTGATGATGGAGTAGTTAGGCAAGATTTTTCACAATGAACACAGCAAACCGGCTTACTCTATTGAACCGGCCTGAATTTTCAGCAGCTTTGAGCACCGTTTTTATTTCGGTCTTCGAATAATATTTTAACAAAGTGTCAAGCAGTTCAGGAAAAACATTATTGTCTTCTTCTATCATTGCTTCACTTCTAAACCCAAAACTCTCGTCTTTATTAACTATTCGTTTCAAAAAATCCATCTTTGCCGTGAGGGCCATGTTGGCAGCATATTTGTTGATTATGCTATAGGGAGTATATGAATTAATATACTCCAGCATTTTTGTATATTTCTTTTCATGCGCCATCAGACTGAAAGCAAAGGTTATGGCAGAAACATTATACGCATTCATATGCCTGGCCTTTGCAAGCATTTTTGTTCGCCACTTTTTCTTGTCTTCTTCGTTTGCTATTTGTGCGCTGATAAATAAGTAATCGTCAAAATCAAATGTAAGAGGGAAAAGTTCTTTTAACACCTCTGACAGTTTCTTGTTATCCCCTTCAATAGTATACACCTGTTTTAACAACTGCAGGTAGGGAAGATTATATTCCTGCCGGTAATTGCCCCTGATCTGTTCTTCGCAATATTTCTCTGCAAGCCTTAGATAATTGTGTTTTATCAGTAAGCTTATCAGTTCCACATTATAATTATTCCTGAACCGAACAGGTTGAAATATTTTATAAAATTCTCCAAACAGGTCGCTGGTCTTTACTATTTTAAAAATGATATCGGTATAAATCTCGGCGTTATATAAAAGCTTAAGTTTGGCTGCGGCATATTGTTTTGCCAGGATGCCGGCTAACCTTTTCTTCCTATCCGTGTTACTTACATCAAAAATATTAATGAGCAAAAACAGGTAAGAAATCCTGATGGTTGTTGCATTTTTGTAAATACGGTTAATAAAAAATCCTGTAGCATAATTCCAGGCATCTTCGTCCAGCAGGTTTTGTATGGGTTCAACAACTTTTAACAACACTGTTTCCAGGTATTTACCAACCTTATTACTTGTGGTATTGATTTTCATCTGTGTTTCTTCACAGGCTTCTATCAGGGCATCAAAATTTAGGAAGGCATTTTCATCCGTAACATGATTAACATATTGCGTTATAAAAGGAACATGCAGCTCTACCCACAAGTCAACAATTTTTTTTACTTCGCCCACTTCTAATTTGGTTCTGCTTTTTACAACGGCTTTGACTGCATCGCTGGTAATTTGTTTTATATCCGCAGGCGTGTAAATTTTTTGCTGGCCGGAAAACTGGTGCCTGAAAGCGAGTTCAAGGTCCTTATTCCTGGTCAGTATATCCTTCACCCAGGTCTTCAGTTTTTCAGGGTCTGCTTCATCTACCAGTATTTCAAATATGTTTGCTTTTGTTTTGCTTTTTTTAATCCCTGTGTTTTTTTTCCCTTTTACCATCAACAAAAGCAATGACGCTTTATGCGCGCAAAATTTGGCCTTACTGCTACAATCACAGCTATGCCCTTTAATTTCCCCTTCGTCATTTATAGTAATTGATACATCGAAGCTGGTATTGCCTTCATCTACATAAGCCTGAAAACAGCCCTTTTCAATTTCATCACATTCCCTGACAATATTTTTCCCGGCTTTCTTTAAAAGCCCCTGTGGGAGAACGGTTCTGTAGTTTTTTAATGATACATCCATAAATTCAATCGTCCGGTAAGAAAAATTAATGTGGTTTGTTTAAATGTCAGGTTCAATAACGTGCAAAAGAAGGTTATGCATTATAATAGCAACCCCTTTCAAAATCGTTTCATTTCATTGAAGCGAAGTTGCAACAAGTTAATAATACCCAAAAACTACGGCCTTGGTTTTTATCCACTTTGTTTTCGATGATGCGGGTTGAGCCGCAGAGGGTTATTTTCTCCTTTCCGGAAGATTTCATAAATGAACGTTCGGCGAAACCCTTTTCGTTAGTGCGGTTTTCGGAACTTATTTATTGTTTTCTGCTTAACTGTTTAATGAAAAAAAGAAAGTAATCTTGAAGATGACCGAAGAAATCACTTTAATTATGCAACAAGGATTTCATCTCCCTGACTGATATAGCACGACATAAAAACCCCGAACATACGGACACTATCGTTCAGAATTGGATGAGAAACCAAAATACCATTGAACTTTTGTGATTTTTGGAAACAATTTATAATCCCGATTTTAAACCCCTCGAATTCGAAGGGTTTAGAAAACAAGCAGGGCTGAATAGTTTTGTAATGATCTGTCGCCTCCAACAAACTATTACGTTTGTGAATTGATGATGGAGTAGTAAATAGCAGGTAGTAAGTAAAAAGAAAAATGTTCTGCGGGGGTGGTTATGCGGCGGGGTGATGATTAATTGGGTTGTTGTTGTTTATGCAAACCCCTGAACCACCCCGCCCTGCGCTCGGTCGCTGGGGCACCCCTCCTTGCCGCGCAAGGAGGGGATACTATACTGGTTATGGAGGGGGTTACAGCAGCAGTGCTGTACACACAATAATTTTAAAAAATAACTAACTTGCTATCTCTCTTGTTCCCGGATATACATACCCCCAATGAACAGAAGCTTCCTCCTTCCTTTATTATTGGTATCCGTGCATGCTTTTGCGCAGAACAAACCCGTTATTTACGAGCAACAAAGTTGGGCAGGGTGGTACCCGCAGTTTCAATTCTCAAAACACTGGGGCGTATGGGTTGATGCGGAAATTCATACCACCGACCATTATTTCAATGGCTTTTCGCAGGCCGTTTTTCGCCTGGCAGCTTCTTATCATAACAATAAGGGCAATAAATTTACTGCCGGCTATGGCTACACGTCTTTTTTTCCCGGCGATAACCATCCATTCATTTCTATACCCGAACATTTTAGCTGGGAACAATACCAATGGTTCAGCTCAAATAAAAAGCAGAAACTGATGCAATGGCTGCGCCTGGAGCAAAAATTCAAAAAAGAGGTGATAGACGATCATACAGCATCAAACACTTATTCGTTTTCTCATAAGCTGAGGTATAATATTTTCTATTTGCTGTCGCTGAGCAAGCGCGGGTTGGTACCTAAATCCATTTCGCTGGCGCTGGGCGATGAACTCTATCTGTATTATGAACCCAATGGCCACAACCACCTGTTCGATCAAAACCGTGTTTTCCTCGGGCTTAGTTATGCTGTAAACGCACACGATATGCTGGTGATAGGCGTAAACAATATTTTCCAGGAAAACAGCACGGGAACGGTATACATCAACAACAATGTTTTAAGGGTGTCTTTGTTTCAGAATTTTCATTTGTAAACGCAGGTAGTTTTCACAAAAAATATTGGGTTTAAAAAAAATAAATATCCCCTCCTTTTCAAGGAGGGGACGCTGAATATTTTTCGCAGAAAAATGTTTAGCGGGGGTGGTTATGGAGCGGGTTGATGATTAATTGGGGTGCTGTTGTTTATGCAAACCCCTGAACCACCCCGCCCTTCGCTCGGCCGCTTGGGCACCCCTCCTTGCGGGGCAAGGAGGGGATACTTTTATTTTTTTAGGGGGTAAAAAAAGCCGCCCATATTTCAGAACGGCCCTTCGGTTGTTGGATAAAACGGGTGCTGCTTAACTTAGTTTTTTAATAATTGCTTTTACGTTCTGATCAATTTCTTTATCGGTCATGCGTTTACCGTATATGTCAGAACTGGTCCAGCCCTGCCAGATGGTTTTTTCGGTATCGGCATCCATCAGCGTGAGTGTAATCGTTCCTTCTTTTACTGTTTCTGTTCTGTTATTGTAACCCATTAACTGTGATGGATAATAAACGGGTACATACCTTCTGTTGTACGGGTTATAAAACCAGCGGGTGGTGGGCATAGAATATACAGGATCGCTTACATTCCTGTTTTCTTTTTGCACGTCCACATCATATACCAATACCACATCAGGATTTGTTTTTACCAGCCTCCATCCATTCTGCTGCAGGTTCCTGTCAATACTCCCGCGGATCTTCCGGTCTGTCAGATCGTTTACTTTTATTTTTTGTGCAAGGCTGTCTTTTTGTGTTCCTTCTATCCATGCATAGGTTCTTATTTTGCTAAAGTCAACACTGTTATCTTTCTGCACATAAGCCATCCTTCCGCACGATGTTAACAGAAACACCAGGAATGCACTTAACACGATAACGCCTACTACACATTGCCTCTTTTTCATACTATCCAGTTTTAGGTGATACACAGATAGTAGTTCAAGCCGCGTGCCGGTTTGTTATAATGTGGTCTTAAAGATTTGTGAAGTGGTTGTTAAGAGATAGGGGGATTAACTGTTTTTTGTGAGCCCCCAACCACCCCGCCCTCCGCTCAGCCGCTTGGGCACCCCTCCTTGCAGAGCAAGGAGGGGATACTTTATTTTTCACTTTTTCGCTCAACTCACCACTCACCACTCACCACTCACCACTCACGCCACACATCAACGTCTCACGATATTATAGATCGCAACGGGCGGATCAAAATATTGATCGTTCTCTGTTTGGCGGTAAATTTTTCTCACAATGTCCATTCCCTTCACCACTTTACCAAACGTGGCATAGCCTTGTTTATCGGCAATATTTTCTCCGCCATAATCAAGGCCGGGTTGTTTGCCTATGCAGATAAAAAATTCTGTTGAGGCCGTGCCGGGTTCTAACCGTGCCAGTGATATTACTCCGTCGGTGTGCAGTATGCCGGTTTGCCGGGTTGTTTCGTGCGGTATGCCGGGGAGCTTTGTGGCGATTTTGTTTTTCGATTTCCAGATGCCGCCCTGTATCAGTTCTGTTTTTGGCGCGTTGGATGGCTGGTTTTCATCATTCAGTACACGGTAGAAATTGCTGTTGTTGTAATAGCCCGAATCTATATAAGATAAAAATGCAGCAACCGTTTTAGGCGCCTGCAAAGGATACAACTCTATTTCTATATCGCCTTTTTCTGTTTGTATTTCTATGTGGGGCGTTGTGCTGTTCTTTTGTTTGCAGGATGCCAGAAGCAGGGTGACTGATAATAATATGCTAAGTAGTTTCATGTTTGATTTTCCTTCGCGCCTTTGCGCCCTTGCGTGAAAAAATGCCCGCAAGGGCGCAAAGGCGCGGGGTGGAGTTTATAGTATTTCGAATACAAAAAATTGGGTTCTTTCAAAAACAAGGAAATTATTATCGGCAACCAATACCAGTGTTTTGTGGCCGTTTGGTAAGGTTGGACCAAAGGTTACACCTTCTACATTATCCACATACACACCCAGCGAATCCATATTCAGCAATAATTTTTTTGCTATTGGTTTTGTTGCGGGTGTTTCTTTCAGCGAATTATTTTTTTGGATATCGGTTGCACCTTTAGCATCCGCTAAAAACAGTTTGATGGTGCAGGGCATTCTTCCTGTTGAGAAAGATCTTTCCAGAACAATGAACTGGTCATTGCCTACAGACAGAATATCCGGAACACCATTGATCTTAAACCCATCGGCCGGTATGGAGGGATAGGCAATAGGATCGAGTTTATACGCATACTGCGCGGTGTTCTTTTTTGTTGCCACATCATATTTGTAAAAACGTATCCAGGGGTTGTTTTCTATAAGGTCGGCGCGTGGTCCATCTTCATACAAGGGCTCTTCTACGTTTACATAAAAGTTTTTGTAGCCGTTGGCAAAACTCAATCCTTCCAGCACACCATTTTGGCGCGGACCATTTTCGGTGGCGTGCATGCGTAAATTTTTCGGTAGCGGAAATGTATCAATATATTTTCCGTTGGGAGAAATAAGTGTGATGGCGGGGTTTTCCAGCACCGTATCTTTCCCTTTTACAATTCTTTCTCCTTCGCTTGTCCAGATCATTTGTCCGGTTACAGGATTATAACGCAGCGCCTCGGGGTCTGGCGTATGTGCGGGGTCTTGTTTTGAATTAGGATAAGGCGCCCCGTTTTTTTGTAACAGCGTTGTTACATTTACAAACACTACACTGTCTATTTGTTTTTCGCTGAAAAATATTTTGGCAGTGTAATAACGTGCGGGATTAATAGCAGAGCGGTCATCACAGATCATATAATAAACGCCGTGTTTACTATCATAATCAATTCCGGATAAACCACCTATGGTGGTGTTTTTAAATAACAGGTTGTGCGGCACATCGTATTCGCCAATCAACCTTAGCTGGTTGATCTGGTTATTATTTTTCTGTTGTACTTTTTGCGCAGAAATGGTGGTAGTAAAAAGAAAACAGGCGGCAATAATAAAAATAATATGTCTCACGTAGGTTTATTTGCTCGCAAATTAGATAAGAATCCATCATAAACCAATCAAACCGTGCCTTCTCGCCCGCTAAGCTTAGGCGAGCGGGTGTGCCTTTGTTTGAGAAAATTTGCACACAAAGGCACGGTTGGGTTTCTGATGTTCGGGAATTACTTTATTATTGGTCCTTTTTCCTGTTTGAAAACAACCAGGGTAACAACCCCGGCTCTGCAAAAGCAGAGTCCCAGCTATTATGCCCGGCCTGCGGGTATTCTGTATACATCACTGTTTTTATATCGCGTGTCATCAACGCTTTAAACAATTCGCGGTCTGATTTATTTGATACCACATTATCCAATGCACCATGAAAGATCCACAATGGAACTTCTTTTGCTTTTTCTATGTACACCGGAATATTTGTTGCCCCGCAAATAGTAAACGCTGCTGCAAAATAATCGGGATAGCGGCAAAGCAGGTCATAGGCCCCAAACGCACCCATTGATAAACCACCCAGATAAATTTTCCTGTCATCAGTCAGGTAATTAACCGTAAGGCTGTCCAGCAACTGTTTTACCAATTGTTGTGCAACCGGTGGTGTTTCGTCAGACAAAAAAATTCTTTCTGCCGATTGGGTTGTTTTTTTACTTCGCGCCCAAACACTGTCTTTAGGGCATTGCGGAAAAATAACAATGGCTTTAAAATGTTTCCTGATGTTTGCTTCTGCAAATAATTTACCGCCGTGCATCAGTTGGGCTTCATTATCATTCCCGCGTTCTCCCGATCCGTGAAGGAATAATATGAGTGGATAGGCTTTTCGTTTTTTATACTTTTCGGGGTAAAGGATCCGGTATCGTAACGTATCCTTCCCCCTGATGAATTGTTTCTTTTTATATACATTCAGATCCTGTGCGTTGGCGTTCTGAAAGAACAAAACGGTTAATAGAATGGCAAGTATCGTTTTCATATATATTCCTCCTGCCCATCCGGATCTCCACTGCCTGCGGGAAGCGACGGGTTAATTTATTTTTTGCAGATAAGCAGACAGCCTGCTGATCACCCCAGCCACAACAGTGATCTGTTCCTGTGCTTCTTTCCAGTTCCTCTGTTCAATTGCTTCGCGTACTCCGGGAATGGTTTTTACACCATAGCCTGTATAAAAGCCGGGGGCGTATATCGTATGTTTATACCAGGCTCTGCGTGGTAAACCAATTTCTGTTAACAGCAGTTGTTCTGCTTTATACAACATCTGGTCCATCGCACTATGATCTGCATTGGACACAATGGTTTTGTTCCATGTGCCTGCCACCTGGTTACTGCTTTTTTCCAGTTCGGCCAATGCGTTTTGCAATGGAGAAAAATCGAGATACGGTACTTCTGCTTTGGCTGTTGGTGTTTTAAGTTTCTCTGTTGGGTCGTTGGCCAATGCATAACTGTTGGAGCGGATCACTTCATTTTCTACAGCAGTTGTTTCGCGCATCTGGTCTGTTTTGCCCATCAAATCTTTTACATATCCGTTGATGGTTTTGTGCAGGCCTCTGAAATCAAAAGGCAGCAGGTCTGCTTCGGCCATTCTTAAGGCAGCACGTCCGGCAGTTTTTGAAAGTGCTACGCCATATACAAAACCCGGATCTTTAAAGCGACTGTAATCATCATAAGAATCGTATATCGAATGGTATTCCCCTCCTTCATCTTCTCCGCCATAACCCAAATTTAGTGCAGGTATACCAAGGTGTTGTATAAAAGAAGAATAATCAGAACCTGAACCCATGGCTCCAACTGTATATTTTGTTTTTGTTAAAGCCGCTGCTTTTTCTTTGGCACCGGATGCGCTCAAAACAGCAGTGGCCTTACCTCTTTCAAACACGGTTACTTTGGTTTGTGGATCTATCACGTCTTTACTGATCTCAGTAACCAATGTTTGCAATGCGTGCGAACCTTCCGCACCCAGAAAGCCGCGACCATTACCATCTGAATTAATATACACCACTGTTTTTTGTTGCAGCTCGGCAGCATGATCTTCTACCCATTCAGTAGATCCCAGTAATCCGGGCTCTTCTGCGTCCCATGCACAATACACCAGGGTACGTTTGGGAGTCCAGCCTGTTTTTACTAATTGGCCTATTGCCTGTGCTTCTTCCAGTAATGCAGACATGCCGCTAATAGGGTCGTTGGCGCCGTTTACCCATGCGTCGTGGTGGTTGCCGCGTATCACCCACTGATCGGGATATTGTGATCCTTTGATGGTGGCAATTACATCATAGGCGGGGCGTAATTTCCAGTCAAAATCAACCTTTAAATGCAGTTTGGTTTTTCCGGGACCGATATGGTACGTGAAAGGCAATGCGCCTCTCCACTCTGCCGGTACCACCGGCCCTTCCAGCGCCTGCAGCAACGGTTGTGCATCGTGATAACTGATTGGCAGCACAGGTATTTTTAACAAGTTAGTGGCAGCCAGACGATCAATACGTTTGGCGTTTTCCGTTGCACCAATATTAGGCGTTAATGGGTCGCCGGGATAGATCACCATGTCCATAACCGATCCGCGCTGAACACCATATTCATTTTTAAAAGCGCCTTTAGGATATACATCACCCTGGTAATAACCATCATCTTTCGGATCAGAATAAATGATACAACCTATAGCTCCGTGTTCCTGCGCTACTTTGGGTTTAATACCTCTCCAGCTATGGCCATATTTGGCGATCACAATTTTTCCTTTAACGTCAATACCCAGCGCATCTAATTTTTCGTAGTCTTCGGGTAAGCCATAATTTACAAATACCAGCTCGCCGGTAACATCGCCATCTGCGCTCCATGCGTTGTAAGTAGGCAGTTGGTCTGCCTGGCCCGATGTGGCATCTTCTTTTAATCCGGGCTCTTTCAGCAAGGCTTTATATGCTGTGGGCGAGATCATTTCCAACACCCTTGTTTTAGGTGTAGGGAACAATACCTGGTAGGTTTCTATTTTAGCGTCCCATCCCCAGCTTTTGTATTTGGCTAAAATATTATCTGCAACCGCTTTGCCGCCTACAGAACCAACATGGTGTGGTACGGCAGATAATTCTTTAATGTATTGTCCTATTCTTTCTGCGCTTAGCAGGGCATCAAATTTTTGCTCTAATTTTTTTTGCTCGCTGGCCGATTTCTCAGTAAAGCCCGTAATGGTTTTTTGTGCCGATACGGGTTGATGAATGGCCAGTATGATAAATAAGCCGCCTGCTAATAATTTTCGCATATTGTATTTAGTTGATTGGTTTTATGCAATTTAAGAAATAAACAGAAGGGGGAAGAGGAATAATGAATATCGAATATTGAATCCCGCTCAGGCAGGAAATGATGAGGTTGAAAACAATATGCTGTGCTATTGAAATCTATATATCCTGCTGTATTTTACTTTTAAAATATTCAATCTGCAGTCATTCTTTGTTTCAACTCTTTTTTAAACACATAGGGTCATAGGAAAAAGAAACATAGCTTTTCAACTAAATGCCCTGTTTCCTGACCTATGTAACTATGTGTTTAATAACACAACATGTGAAAAGGTGTTTCAATAAAAGACAGAAGAAAAGAAGCGCCTCTGAAATTCGGGGGCACTCTTTTTCTTCGTTTCTCTCTTATTGAAACCAATCAGCGTTCAATATTCACTCCTTCCTGTTTATTTAAACTTCGGCGGATGTGCATTCTCCCACGGTGTAGCGTCCTGCAGCGCTTTTGCAGCTGTCAGTATCATGGCCTCACCGTATAATTTGCCGATGAGTGTTATGCTGGTTGGCAATTCAGATTTCTTATCAAAGCCTGTTGGCATACATACCACCGGGTGGCCGGTTAAATTGGTGATCGCAACCTGGTTGCCGCTGCCCCTGCCCGGACAGATCAACACATCTATCCCGTTCATCAGTTGATTCACTTTCTGCATCAGCAGGTAACGGTGGCGGTTTGCGTTGATGTATTCTACGGCCGACATCAGCCTGGATACGCGGAAACTATTGGGCCAGTCATTTTTTCCCTGTTGGGTCATTTCATCGTCAATATTATTTCGCGTAAACTCATCAAACGCTGCGGCACATTCTGCGCTGATCACAATATCCATGATGTTGAAATTATATACGCCGCTATCCGGAAAATTTACCGGTATCAATTCAACGCCAAGTTTTTTATAGGCTGCCAACACTTTCCATTCATTCCGGCCGGTATCGGTTATCTTATCAAAATAATTTTTTGCATACGCCACTTTCAGTTTTTTGATGTCTGTTGCCGGCCTGTAATTAAACGGCCTGTTTACGGCGCTCATATCAAGGCCATCTGTTCCATGGATAAAATTAAATACAACCGCCGCATCTTCTGCGCTCCGGCAAATAGGGCCAACTTTATCAAGGCTCCAGCTCAGCGTCATGGCGCCGCTTCTGCTAACGCTTCCAAATGTTGGGCGTAACCCCGTAGCGCCGCAAATGGATGATGGCGAAACAATAGAGCCCCATGTTTCTGTTCCTATGGCAAACGGTACCAGCCCCGCAACCGTTGCTGCTGTTGATCCTGCAGACGATCCCGATGACCCGGTTTGGGTGTTCCACGGGTTCCTTGTTCGTCCGCCAAACCAATAATCGCCCATAGCCAGTGCGCCCATGGTAAACTTGGCCACCAATACGGCGCCTGCTTTTTTTAATTGTGCGTACACAAAAGCGTCTTCATCAATCACCTGGTTTTTATACGGCGCCGCACCCCATGTTGTTTTGGTTCCTTTTACAGCAAACAGATCTTTTAATCCATAAGGAATGCCGTGAAGCGGTCCGCGGTACTTTCCTTTCGCTATTTCTGCATCGGCTTCTTTGGCCTGCTGCATCGCCATGTCTTCGGTTAATGAGATCACGCACTGCAGCGTGTCTCCATATTTTTTTAGACGATCGATAAAAAATGCTGTGAGTGCAACTGCGCTTATTTTTTTGTTTTTGATCAGCGATGCCAGTTGCAGGATATTATAAAAAGCGAGGTCGTTTTTATTTTGCGGAAGCACTGTGTTTTCGGGAATGTTCCAGTTGATCTTCTCCTGCTTTTCTGTAAACTTCATACCTGGCAACAGCGGGCTTTGCCATAAACTCATTGGAACATTGTTGTTCAACGATTGTTTGTGCATCAGTTGATAACCCGCCAGGTTTTCTTTCACACCTCCATACATGGTATCTGTTTCTTTCTGCGTAAAACGCAGGTCGAGCAGTTTAGCGGCAGACTGGATATCTTTTGTTGTAATGGTGTCTTGTGCAAATGCGGCGGTGGCAAAAAAGGCGGTAAAAAATAGGATGGCTTTTCTCATAACTATGTTTTTGGTATTGCAATTTGTATTTTTTCTTTTACAACAACTTCACCCACACATAATCATCTGTTATTCCGTTGTTCTTGATCACCGCTTTGCGGTGGATGGCTTCAAGATAAAAGCCGTTCTTCTGTAACACTTTCATCGAAGATTTGTTCTGTGCAAAAACATGCGATTCAATCCTCACCACCTTTAATTTCGTGGAAACAAAGCCCAGCAACTGTTTTACGGCCTCTGTGGCAATTCCTCTTCCCCAATAGGGTTCTCCAACAAAATAACCGATCTCTATATTCTTGCGTGAAATATCGTCCCTGGGTTTACAACCAATACTGCCAACTACTTTGCCGTTACAAACAATGGCAAAATTGAGCACAGGTTTTTCGCTGTTTACATGTGCGATCCATTGAAGTGCGTCCATTACCGTGTAAGGACTCGGCAATGCGTCGCGCACATTGTTCCAGATGTTTTTATTATTAGCGATGGATGCCAGCTCCTGTGCGTCTTGTTTTTGCCAGGGGCGCAATACGATCTTGTTCATCTTTTCCGGCTTATTTTTTCTTTGTGTTTTATGCTATCAGACACATCGGTAAAAATTGGTTTCGATAAGAGAGAAACGAAGAAAAAGAGTGTTTCCGAATTTCAGAGACACTCTTTTTCTTCTGTCTTTTTTTATTGAAGCATTATTTAAAATATTGCGCTATTAAACACATAGTTACATAGGTCTGGAAAAGGGGCATATAGTTGAAAAGCTGTGTTTCTCCGCGCTTTCTCTGCATCTCATGTTCTCTGCGGTGAATTGCACCACTTAATGAAAGCAAGCTGGCTATCGGCAGGATATTTTCAGCGCCGCAGAGAACAGGAGTTTACGCAGAGAAGAAACGAACGTCAATAGCACAGCATATTGTTTTCAACTTCATCATTCAATATTTCCCGCCCCGGCGGAATTCAATATTCATTATTCTTCTTTGATCTTCCTGTTTAAATAGCCATCGTAGTTTGGCAATGCAGATTCATATTCGCCGTACATAAACGGTGAGGTCATAATAAAATCCGCTGTTGCCCTGTCGCAGGCCATTGGTATATTCCATGCTACACATAAACGCAGCAGGGCTTTTACATCACTGTCGTGCGGTTGTGCTTCCATGGGATCCCAGAAAAAAAACATCATATCAATCTCACCATTGGCTATCATCGCACCAATCTGCTGATCGCCGCCAAGCGGACCACTTAGTAATTTTTTTACAGGTCTGTCTAAACCCTCTTCCAAAAGCTTTCCGGTGGTGCCGGTTGCAAACAGTTCATGTTTGGCCAATTCGGTTTTGTTGTGAATGGCCCATTCCATAAGATCTGCCTTCTTATTGTCGTGCGCCACTAACGCAATTTTTTTTCGCCTGCCTAATATTTTAGTCTGTGCCATGGTTTTTGGTATTGATACGTTTTATGAAGATAAGGTAACCGTATTTATTAATCTTTCCGGCAATTCACTTCGTTTGCACAGCACACCATGCCGTTAACGGATGAAATAATAATATGATAACAATGATTAATACCGGCACATGAAGCTGGCCCAGTAACAGCCAAAGCAGTAAAAGATAAACCGGATAAAGAATTAACAATACACCAAACAAAACAGAATCAAAAAAAACCGTTCCGGTGGTCTTCCTCTGAATCGTTTTTCTGAGCGTTGTGTATAAAGGAAAATGCAGCAGCCGGCCCACAATTCCCGGTAATACAAGAAAAAAAATTTTTCTTTTTTCCCGATTTTGGCCGGATGGTGGTATCTGAATTCTTTCGGCTATTTCTTTGTGCATAACTGAATTAAAATACCTGGTGCGCAGGTTGCCTTCATCGGGCGGGAACAGGTTTGCAGCGGGCAAAGCATCTCCAAGGTTAATGTTGATTTTCTTTCCAAATTTTTCAAAAGAATCATAGGCAATCCCCACAGGCATTATCCTAAACCCGTTTCGTGACCTGCTATCAAGTGCAATTCTTGCGGCGCCTTTTTTAAATGGCTGCATCTCGTGTTTATGCACACAGATCCCTTCAATAAAGATCAACACCATTCCGTTTTGGGCTAATATTTCTTTGCTTCTTGCAAAAGCGGCTTCGTTTAAGAAAAGGTTTTCCCTTCCCTCACTTAGACGATAAACCGGTATCATATTCAACATCCTTAATATGCGGTTATGCAGGGGTTTCTTAAACGCATCGCCCCTTGCCAGGAAATGAACAGGCCGGCTGAATAACGAGCCAATAATGATGGCATCGAGGAAAGAATTGGGGTGGTTGGCTACAATCAGGAGGGGGCCCGGCGTTTCCGCATTTTCGGGGTTACCAATATTGATGCTCTTGCAGAAAATTTTCAAAGCCAGCCTAACCGCTATTTTAACCAGGGGATATAACAATGCCGGGAATTTGACTTCTAATGTAAGCATTGCTTACGGTGTTTAATCGTTTCTGCTAATTTTAGTTTTCGTCATTTTGGGCTATTTTTGAATGTTTTATTAGATATTTTCTATTAAATATGAGTTATTAACTGTTATTCTGCACTATTTATGTCTTTTTTCGCTTTTTCCCATTAAAAAGCCGCCCCTTTTTACGGGGGCGGCCCTATGTACTAACTAACCCATCCTAAACCATTTTATGCTTCTGCAGCAATTCTTACTTCGTTTATTTTGGCCCTGATCTTGGCTTCAATCTCGTTTGCCAGATCCGGGTTGTCGTGTAAAAGGGTCTTCACTGAATCGCGGCCCTGGCCCAGTTTATTACTCTCGTAGCTAAACCAGCTTCCGCTTTTCTGAACAATACCCAGTTCTACACCCATGTCAATGATCTCGCCTACCTTGCTGATACCTTCTCCAAAAATGATATCAAATTCAGCCGCACGAAACGGCGGCGCCACTTTATTTTTTACCACTTTTACTTTTACGTGGTTACCAACAGCCGCATCGCCATCTTTGATCTGTGTCATCCGGCGGATATCCAAACGAACGGATGCATAGAATTTTAACGCATTACCGCCGGTAGTTGTTTCGGGGTTACCAAACATCACACCAATCTTTTCGCGCAACTGGTTAATAAAAATGCAAATGGTGTTTGTTTTATTAATTGTTGCAGTCAGTTTACGTAAGGCCTGACTCATCAGTCTTGCGTGCAGACCCATTTTGCTGTCACCCATTTCTCCTTCCAGTTCACTCTTTGGCACAAGGGCAGCTACCGAGTCAATCACCACTACATCCAATGCCCCGGACAAGATCAATCTGTCGGCAATTTCTAATGCCTGCTCACCATAATCCGGTTGAGAGATCAGCAGGTTATCAACATCTACGCCCAGCTTCATGGCGTAAGAGCTATCAAACGCATGCTCTGCATCAATGATAGCGCACATACCGCCTTTTTTCTGCGCCTCGGCAATCACGTGTATCGCGATCGTTGTTTTACCGGATGATTCCGGTCCATATATTTCAACAATTCTTCCCTTTGGTAATCCACCTACTCCCAGCGCAGCGTCAAGGCCTATCGAACCGGTAGAGATCACCTCCATAGGTTCCTGGCTTTTTTCGTTCATCATCATTACACTGCCCTTTCCGTAGTCTTTGTCGATCTTGTCTATCGTCAGCTTTAGCGCCTTCAGTTTTTCTGCGTTACTCATTGTTTAGAATTTAAGAGTCAAAATTAATGGAGACATAAAAGTAGTGGTTTTTACTTATGCACACTAATTTTTTTAGTATTTTTTTAGCTAACGGATTTAGTTTGTTGGTTATTGTCTTTATTTGAGTATAAAATTATCCGGCTCCCGTCAGGCAGAAAACCGTATTAATACCTTTTTTAGCGGGTTTTTTAACCCGCAGGAAGGCAGTAGGCCATATCTGTATTCATTCCGTGGTACTCAAAATGGCCGAGGGATTGAAAGCCGAGTTTTTGGTAATACCTGACCGCCCGTTCATTATTACGCTGTACGCCACCCCAAAGAATAATACGGTTAATGCCCCTTGCCGATAGTTCGGGCAGTATAAAATCAAACAGCTCTTTACCCAGCCCCTTTCCCTGCCAGTTATCGGCAACAGAGGGCGCAAAACTGCCGTCTGTCTGGTGGTTCAACTGAAGCCCATAAGCAGAAAGGCGCGGACTGTCGTGCTCCAGGTAGCCGTGGCGGATAATGGCGTACGCGATCATCCTGTTTTGTTCAGTATCCATTGCACAATAGCCAAGATTTTTGGGGTCAGCATAAAATGCATTCACAGAATCTTTATCAAAAGGGTGCGGTCCGAAACGTTTTTTCGTTTCCTCGCTTAAATTGTGGAAGTATTGAACCAGCTGGTCTGTATGATGGGGTTGTATTTTTTTAAACTGTACCAGGTTCGCAGAATTTTAATATATGTATAAAAATATATTTTCTTTCTCTATTCTGTTGTTCACTTTTTCTGCCTGTTTGGGGCAGGAGGGGTGGGTATTAAAAACAGATAAAGACAATATTAAAACATACGCACGCAAAGTAGCCGATTCAAAAATTAATGCAGTAAAGATCGAGTCTGTTTTTAATGCGGGCCTCAGTCAATTTGTTTCAGTTATTCTCGACGTTGGTTCTTATGATCAATGGGTTTACAATAGCAGGCAGACCCGTTTATTAAAACAGGTATCGCCTGCTGATCTATATTATTATTCTGAGGTTGTTTTTCCCTGGCCCACCGCTAACAGGGATTTTGTATCGCATATTGTTGTGCATCAAAACCAGGAAAGTAAACTGGTGAATATTGAAGCAACCAATGTGATGGGCATGGTGCCCGTTAATCCTTCTTTGGTGCGGATTGCGCGGTCGGTGGGTAGTTGGTCTGTTGCAGCTTTATCGAAAGAGAAGATTAAAGTGGTATATGAACTGCAGGTAGACCCGGGGGGCGGTCTACCTGCCTGGTTAATCAATCCTTTCGCCTCAAAGGGGTTGGTTGAAACATTTAAAAAGCTGCGAAGCCAATTAAAGAAACCCGCTTACCAGACCGCAACATTTCCTTTTATTACGGATTGATCTGTCCGGTTGTTCATCATCAAAGCCAAATCTTCGCGCTGCACCCTATCGCATTTTCTCGCAAAGACGCGAAGGCGCCGTTTTTTTATCCTTGAAAATTTTGTATCACTTTTTCTAATTGATTGGCCGGTACCACGCCGCTTTGCCGCCACACCGCTTTGCCTTTTTTGAAAAGGATCAGCGTTGGCACACCCTGTATCTGAAAAGCGCTGGCTGTTTGCGGACTTTTATCAACATCTATCTGCAGGATGGTGGTACTGTCGCCGAGTTTTGATTTTAGTTCTTTCAAAACCGGTTTCATTATTTTGCACGGCCCACACCATTCTGCAAAGAAGTCTACCAGCACCGGTTTGTCGCCCTGTATCATTTCTGAGAATGTTGCCATTTTATTTGTTTTTTATTTCTTCAAAAATTGGTTCTGTTGTTTCACCGTTGGGTTCCCTTGTTTTTGAAACCGGTACATAACATCCGCCTGTGGCGCAACCAAAATGGAAAATAGCCATAGAGGCAAAATAAAAACCGGGCAGCAATCCCATCCATTCTTTATTGGTGATTGCATAACCGGAAATAAAGATTCCGATGAGCAGGTAAATTATCCGCTGAATATGCCAGTTTTTTAAAATTCTTTCTTTCATCCTTTTTTTAGTTTTTGCTCAAGGCTTATCCATCCGCCACCGTTATATACTTCGGTAAATCCGCCTGTTTGTAAAATTGTTTTTGCAGAACCGCTTCTCATCCCGCTTGCACAACAGGTAATAACCGGTTTGTTTTTCTTGATTTTTGAGAGCTGTCTCTGCAACGTGTCCAATGGAATGTTTACCGACCCCTTAATATGTCCGCCAGCAAATTCTCCCGGCGTTCTTACATCAATGATCTGTGCGCCATTTCCCAGTAATGCTGCATAATCTATTTCGTTTCCACTCTGAAATAGTGATCTGATCGCTTCAAACATATTTTTTTATTAGTTTAAATTTATTTGGCCCACTGCTACCGGCCTGTTATTGAAAATCTGTTTTCCGTTGTATGTTACTTCCCAGGTTACGGGCAGCGCTTTTTTGAGCATGCTACTAACGCCGCAATATTTTTCCTGCGAGTCGGTAACTGCATTTAATGCGGCCTCCCTGTTTTCCTCGTTTCCTTCAAATTCATATATCAGGTGTATGGCTATGTATTCGATCGGGGCCCGTTTACTGATCTCACCGCTTACTTTTATATTAAAGTTGGTTACTTCTTTTTGGGCTTTTCTTAAAATGGCTACAATGTCCATTCCGGTACAACCGGAAAGCGCAGAAAGCACAAATGGTTTAGGTATGGGGCCATTGTCTTCGCCACCAACCCTTTCGGGGGCGTCCATTACAATCGTGTGTCCGTTTATCAATGCATTAAACTGCATTTTACCCATCCACTGGGTTTCTATATCATGTGTCATATTTGTTCCTCCTTATTTTTATATGTACGAAGTCCGAAGGGTAAATACAAAGGACAAATGCGGACGAAAGCCGTTAGCACAAATACGGCCGCCAGCACAGCCAGTAGTGCCCCGTGGGTGCCGGTAACGATATGGGTGAAATATAGTCTTGCGAATGTTGCTGCCAGGATCAGCCGTATAATGCTATCTGCAGAGCTCATATTTTTTTTCATAGCCTGTTCTTTGTTTGTGAACACAAAGCTACGAATGGGTCGAGGGGCTATCTGTTACAAAAGTTACAGTTCCTTCAGCAGTTTGATCTGGTTTCGGTAAAGGAGGAGTTTTTTATCTGTTTCCAGTTTTTTTAACAACCTTGAAACAACTACGCGGGAGGTTGCCATTTCATTGGCAATCTGCTCGTGCGAAAGATTGATAAGGGTAGAGCCCGTGGTTTTTGATTTTTCTTTCAGGTACGAAACAAGGCGTTCGTCTAATTTCTGGAACGCGATCTGGTCGATGGTTTTCAGCAATTCATGAAACCTGTTTTGCACGCTCCGCATAACAAAACTTTTCCAGGTGGGGTATTTGGTCATCCACTCGTCCATCGTTGCTACGGGAATGGCCAGCATTTCTACATCTTCTTCTGCAACAGCCCTTATCTCGCTGGTGCGTTGCTGCATGCAGCAGGTAAACGTCATGGCGCAGCTCTCGTTCGGGTTAACGTAATAAAGCAGCAGTTCCCGGCCTTCTTCATCTGTTCTGGATACCTTAACCGATCCTTCAAGAATAATGGGCATGGTGCGCACCGTTTGGCCTACATCAAGTATAACTGTACCCGCTTTGGCAGAAACGATGATTCCTTTGGCTTCTATTTCACCAAGCAGCTCTTTTTCAAATATGAGCCCAAATCTTTCTTTAATAGATACAGACATATGGCAAAATTAGACATAAATCAGCGGCTGGCACAATCGGTTATCTCTTTTCGCGATACTTTAAGAATCTATTTGATCCCATAGATGCGGAGTGTTAGTTTTTCCATTTTCAGGTTGATCACTGCGGGAGAACCAAACAGGGCAAGATCAAACTGAAGATCTTTTATCTTAGCATAATCGCTCATGGTAAACATATCATTGGCAGCTACCGTGTTCCATTCGTTGGGTACAAAATTACCGGCGCTCAGGGTTGCTATATCCCGCTTGCTCCAGTATAAAAAATTATGCCTGTTCTCTTTCGTATCTATCAGCGCAAACCGAACGGTTGGATAATTATCAGCATTATCATCCGCAATATTTACGTTTGCCGAAAACGCAACATACAGGTATTTATATCCTTTGGGAACTTTATAAAACGGCATCAGGCTGGTATCGGACGACCTGCTGAAAATTACTTTTCTCATAGAATCGGTATACGTAAACAACAACTCCTTCTTGCCGGGCAACAGATTCCGGTTTTGAGGATACACTTTGTTATTATCGCAAACATAGTAATTGATGTTTTTAAAATTTTCGCGCAGCCGGATCATGTGTTCTTTTGCAGAATCGTTTTTACATTTTTCCTGTGTGAGGTCTGGTTTTAATTTGTATAACTGGTCGCCTGAAATAAAATAATCTTTGTAGATATAATCGTTGATCTCGCGGCTCCACGACATAAATGCCATGGATTGTGTATTGCGGAAACCGGTAGAAGTATCTATCACACCGGATAACCAATGAACCTCTTTTGGCTGGTTTTTGAATTGATATTTATCAGACAACAGCGACAGAATAGTTGGCGTGATGTTATTGTGTGTATTAACAGATAAAAACCTCTGTGCTTTTTTCAACATGGGCGAGTAAACAATGAACGGCACATGGTAATCATCAATTTCTCCTTTTGCCGGGAAAGAACCGATATGGTGATCGCCTGTTATTAAGAAAATAGTGTTATCATATTCTGGTCGTTTGGTATACTGTTTAAAAAACTGTTTGATACAATCATCTGCAAACATGAAGGTGGTTAATACCTGTTTGGTTTCGCGCAACGTTCTTTTAATGTCGGCAGACACCGTCATCCCTTTTATTTTCTTATCAAAGAGTTTATTGTACAGTGGTTTTTGTGCAAACAGGTAGGGCAGGTGAGAGGTGGCAGTATGATAGATATTGAGATAGGGTTTTTGCCTGAGTGAATCCATCACTTCAAAACTTCTGCTGTACAAAGCATCATCCGGATAGCCCATCGACCAGCCTTCTTCACCCACCCCCATCTCTTTGTATTTTGATCCGTATTTAGACAATATAAAATCTGTTCCCTGTTGCCTGATATAGCCACCCATGTTATCAAAGTCGGGATTAAAACCAATCATGAAGCTGGCCCGGTATCCATTCGATTTCAGGATTTTGATCAATGATAAATGATCCGGCATCACATTCATGATAGAGAACCCCTTTCTTCCATAGGGCAGCGAACCGGAAATAGCAGGGTGTGCAGCGAATGTACCCGGCGCTGTACTTAAAAAATTATCCCACACCAAACTCTGTTTCGACAAAGAGTCCAGGAAAGGAGTAAAACTTCCGGCATAGGCATTGGCTCCGCTAAAATCGCGCGACAAACCTTCTACTACCAGTATTACAATATTGGGCGGTGTATTTTGCAGGTTGAAAAATCCACCCAGTACATCTGCTCCGTTATTCTTGTGTACCAGCGGATATTCGCTGTTGGTAAACTGAAAGGGCTGGTTTTGATGATAGAATTCAACTTCTTTTTTCATCACTTCTGTATCCAGCATTTTATTTCCCTTATTTCTTCCTGAGGTAAAATAATGATAACTGTCGTGCACCCAGAAGCTTAGTTTGTTGCAAACAAGAAAGTAAGCAATGTTCTGTTTAAAACCATCTCTTGATGGATTGGCATATTTAATAAACCCAACCGAAAGAATTGATATAATACATAACGCCGTAATTAGTTTTTTTGGAAGAATCAGCTTTTTTGTAACCCGTAAATACAAGAAAAAATATAGAAAGATATAAATAACAAACGGCAGATACACGATCACACCCGTTGTCATCATCTGTTGAATAGTGAGTATTGTATCTTTTTTATTTCTTGTAAACAACTCATGGTCAAACGGCGTGTTCCGCTCAGAAAAAGTGATGAGCAGTCCGAGATAACAAATCAGGAACAGGATGTTGAATACATGAAATACAAAAGAGGCGGCTCTGTCTTTTATTTTGTTGAACAGCAGAAAAACCCAGAAAAAGACAAAACAGTAAATAAACCAGAGCCAGAGATCATAATACAATCCTGCAAACTCATACCGGTAAGAATGATCAACAAATGATTTGACAGCTACTGCAAAATATTCAAATACCCTGCATGAAAGAATAACAAATAAAAGTGCAAACGCAATCCTGAAAAACTGTTGAAACAAAAGATTTCTTCTGGGAGTCATTCGGGGGGTTGCTGTGTATTTATAAATTTTTGTTTATCCTATCAATCCTGCGGCTTTACTGATCTCCATCATCCTGTCCATAGACCGTTTTGCAGCCAGGCGAAGGCTTTCTTCCATGAGTATTTCCGGTGTTTCATACTGCATACAGGTATACAGTTTCTCCAGTGTATTAAGCTTCATGTACGGACAATCATTACAGGCACAGTTATTATTAGGCGGTGCAGGGATAAACGTTTTTTCAGGGCTATTCTGCTGCATCTGGTGAAGAATACCGGTCTCTGTTGCCACAATATATTGTCTGGCGCTATCTGTTTCTGAATATTTTAATAACTGGGTGGTGCTTCCAATAAAATCTGCAATAGCTAAAACAGCTTCTTCGCATTCCGGGTGGGCTATCAGTTTAGCTTCCGGGTGACGCAGTTTTAATTTGGTTATTTTCTCCAGGCTGAAGATCTCATGCACCATACAGGCCCCATTCCATAACAGCATTTTGCGGCCCGTTTTCTTATTCAGGTAAGCGCCTAAATTTCTATCCGGTGCAAAAATGATCGGCTGCTCTTTCGGTACACTTTCAATGATCTTTTCTGCATTACTGCTGGTACAGATAATATCACTTAATGCTTTTATCTCTGCCGTGCAATTGATATAGGAAATAACCAGATGATCAGGATGTTTTCCCTTGTACGCTTTGAACAGATCTGTTGGCGCACTGTCGGCTAAAGAACAACCGGCTTTCAGGTCTGGTAATACAACCTTTTTGGTGGGGTTTAAGATCTTGGCTGTTTCGGCCATGAAGTGAACGCCGGCAAAAACGATAAGGTCGGCATCTGTTTGACTGGCTTTTTGTGCGAGCCCAAGACTGTCGCCAATAAAATCTGCCACATCCTGTATATCCGGCTCCTGGTAAAAATGTGCGAGTATGACGGCATTCTTTTCTTTCTTTAGACGCTCAATCTCGGCAAATAAATCCAGACGTGGATCAATTTCTATATCAAGAAAGCCTTTTTCTAAAACTGTATCTTTTGCTATGTTCATAACTGTTGTAATAGTATTTAATAATTCTTTTTTATAAAACTTAACTACTACTATTAGGGGTGTGGATATCCGGATAACTTACTTATCCCCAAACAGCAAAGGTAATTACCTCTGGTTTATTAACAGCTATTAACAATAGTATTCACAGTTCTTTTATTGAACCGGTATTATTTTCTCTGAGTTTTTAACATAGGTGGATTACCTGATTCACATTTAATTATTTTAACTATCCACTTTTCTCACACTGTGGATTAACAGGGATAAACAGCAAGTGAGTTTCACTAAAACACCAAAACAAGTATGCATGGAAAGAGTTTATTCCTCCTCTTTCCACTTTTCAGAAGTAAAAAAACAGGGTTCTCCACTGAAAAACCGGATTATTCACAACGGTTTGTGTATTTCTTTTTAGGCTTATATGGGTATCGAGCCTAAAACAACTGTTTTAAGGAACAGCCAGAAAAATAGCGAATAAGAAGCGCTTTTCACTTCATCAGTCAAAATTCGCTATTAAATATTCTACAGTCTTCCGGGAATCCTTGTCTTTCCTGAGATTAAATAGGTTTTCCACAATTTGTTCTAATGTTTTATTCCCCTATTTTTGCCTCCCGTGAAAACCCGGGAGTAAATCATTAACTAATTAATTTATTATGTCTGTAATTCAACGGATTCGTGACAAAGGTGCGTGGATCGTCTTTGGTATCATTGCACTGGCTTTAATTGCCTTTATTTTACAGGATGGTGTAAGACGCGGCGGAAGGGGTTCTAATACAACCACTATTGGAAAAGTGAATGGAGAAAAGATAGAACGTGCTGATTTTGAAGAGAAACTGGCCCTGCAGGAGCGTATGTATGGACCACAAGGCGCCCAACGCGAACAACTGATCGGTTCTTTATGGAACCAGGAAGTGGAAAGGCTGGTATTGAACCAGGAATACGAGAAACTGGGTCTCCAGGTTTCTGCCAAAGAGTTGAGCGATATCCTTTTTGGAAGCAATTCCCCCCTTCGCCAGGAATTTACAGACCCTGCTACCGGTCAGTTTCGCGCCAATGATGCCCGCCAGGCTTTTGCCCAGTTGAAAAAAAGTAAAAACGCCGAGCAGATCAAAACAATCAATAGCGTATACATTAACCCGGCTATTGAACAAACGCTGCGTAATAAATACCAGAACCTTTTAATGCAGGCCGCCTATATCCCTAAATGGTTATTGGAAAAACAACAGGCCGACAATAATGCGGTAGCCTCTTTCTCTTATGTTTATGTTCCTTATGTTTCTGTCAGCGACAGTGCACATAAAGTTAGCGACGATGAGATTGAAGCATACGTAAAAAAGCACGCAAACGAGTATGCCAAACAGGAAGAAACAAGAAGCATTTCTTATGTTACTTTCAGCGCTGCCCCTAGCAGCGCCGATTCTGCTAATACACTCAGCCTTATAAATGGTCTTAAAAATGAATTTGCCACCAGCACGGATGCACAGGCATTTTTAACCAAAGCCGGAAGCGAAGTTCCTTTTTACAACAGCTATTTCAGCAAATCAAGAATGCAGCAGGCAAATAAAGATTCGCTGACCAAAATTCCGGTTGGTGGTGTTTACGGACCCTATGTAGATGCGAACAATTATGTTATTGCCAGGATGATTGGTGTTAAACAATGGCCCGACAGTGTTAAGGTTCGTCATATCCTGATTGCTACTGCAGATCCAAGAAGCGGACAGGTAATTCGCCAGGATAGTGTTGGAAAAAAACTGGCCGACAGTATTGAGACTGCAATTAAAAGCGGTGCCGACTTTGCAGCATTGGCAACCAAATATTCTGATGATCCCGGAAGTAAGGATAAGGGCGGGGTATACGAATATTTTCCACAAGGACAAATGGTGATCCCCTTTAACGATTTTGCTTTTGATAAACCCGTTGGAAGCAAGGGCGTTATTAAAACAGAGTTTGGTTATCATTATATAGAGGTATTGGGCCAAAAGAACAGCAATCCGGTATATAAAATAGCGTACCTGTCAAAAGCCATTCTTGCCAGCAACGAAACCGTTACTGCGGCAAATACGGCAGCGGCTCAATTTGCGGTGTCGGGTAAAAACGCCAAACAATTCAATGCAAACGCTGTTAAAGAAAACAGGCAGGTGCTGAGCGCGATTGATATTAAACAAAACGATTTCTCTGTTACTAATCTGGGACCCGGCCGTCAGTTGGTTCGTTGGGTGTATGAGCATGGCGTTGGAGATGTTTCTGAACCATTTGAAATAGGCGACCGCTATGTAGTTGTACTGGTATCTGCTATTAATAAAGCAGGCCTTATGTCTGTTGCCGAAGCAAGACCAACGGTTGAAACCATCATCCGTAACGAGAAGAAAGCCAAACAGATCATAGAAACAAAATTCAAGGGCAATACACTGGAAGCATATTCCGGCAGCACTGGCGCCCCGGTTTTACGTGCCGACAGTCTGAGTTTCTCCGCTCCATTTATTTCTGGTGTGGGAAGCGAGCCAAAAGTAATTGGCGCCGCATTTAATAAGGTGTTGGTAGGAAAAGTTAGTGAGCCAATTTCTGGTGCCACAGGCGTATTTGCCATCAAGGTTGAAAACACAGGCGCTAAAGCAGCAACAACAGATCCTGCTACTGTTAAGCAAAACCTGATCCAGACGGCCAGGATGTCATCTTACCGCGGATTGGAGGCCCTTAAAAAAGCGGCAACCATTAAAGACAGCCGTTCTAAGTTTTATTAATAGCTAAGAAGCAATACAGGAAAAGGAAGCCCGATGCAAACAGCATCGGGCTTTTGTTTTACGCATACCGAAAACCAGGATTTCCGGATAGTTGTAAGTTTGCAGTGTAAAAAGAAAGCAATGGGTGAAGTGTTTGTAAATAAGGTGGCCGAAAGCGGGCTGGTTAGTTTTGACCTGGAGGAGTATTATCCCAAAGGAGAGATCAAAACTTTCGACCTCAAAGAATACCTTTTTATGGGGCTGATATTGAAAGAAAAAGATTTCAGAACAGCGCTTCAATCAACCGATTGGGAACAATACAAAAACGCATTTGTGGCGATCACCTGTAGCGCCGATGCCATCATTCCCATGTGGGCCTATATGCTGGTGGCCAGTTACCTGCAGCCTTATGCCATTGATGTGGTGTTTGGTGATGAAAAAAAACTGATCAGTACTATTTTACTAAAAAACCTTGCAGCCGTAAAAGGGGAAGATTATGCCGATAAACGCATAGTGGTTAAAGGTTGCGGCGAGGTGGCTATTCCCGAAACAGCCTATGTAGAGATCACCAATAAACTCAGGCCCTTTGTAAAGAGCATTATGTACGGAGAGCCCTGCAGCACCGTGCCTATTTATAAGAAGAAATAACAAAGTTTACCGTTCAGGCCGCTTTAGCGTCCCGACCGGAACCCGGCTTCCTTTACCAGTCATCCTAATTAACACAAACAGAGGCACCCAACTTGGTTTTTGGTATTAGTTTTGTTGCTGATAATAAAAAAAGGAGGGCTTATGATCCGTCTATTTTTACCCACCATGCTTATTTTCCTGGCTTCCGCAGGTTTTTCGCAACAATCCGGAAACCAGGCGTCTGACCAAAACCCCAACTACCTGTTAAGCAGACAGAAGTATATGAGCCAGAAAGACTCATTGCTGCGTTGGGAGAACACCACCATCCAGGAAACCTATAAAGCCTACGATTGGCGCGAGGCAAGAGAGGAACGCAGAAGCGAGCACCGTGCCTACCGAAGGGAGGTTGCATTAAGCAACCCCTATTATTACACACCATCAGTTAATTACGGATGGAATAATTATTATGGATACGGTTCCTATTACAGAAACAATTACGGATGGAGCAATTGGAGAATCTCAAGACCGTATATCGGCTTCCGCACCGGAAACTGGTGGTTTGGTTTCTAACAGATTATTTAGCACGCAACACATTAAACAGAAATAATGAAAAACAAAACTTTACTCTTTATCGTATTATCTGCCGGTCTTTTCTTTTCTGCCTGTTCTAACAGAACAGTTACCCGTATTGATCCGGCAACGCAGATAGACCTGAGCGGTAGCTGGAACAGCACCGACAGCCGCCTTACCGCAGCGGAGATCACACACCAGATACTGGGCGAAAAATGGTTGCAGAACCATGTTGCTGCCAAAGGAAAAAAACCGGTGGTTATTGTAGGAATGATCACCAACAAAAGCCACGAACACATAGAAGCCGAAACGTTTATGAAGGACCTTGAAATATCGTTTATAGAATCAGATCGCGTGGGTCTTGTGCAAAGCGGTAAAAAGCGTGAAGAACTGCGCGCCGAAAAAGCAGACCAGCAAACCAACGCATCACAAAGCACCATGAAAAAATTTGGCCTCGAAAACGGAGCCGATTATATTTTGCAGGGCTCTATCAATTCTATTGTTGATGCGTATAAGCGCGAAAAAACAGTTACCTACCAGGTAAACCTTGAACTTACCAATATTGAAACCAATGAAGTGGTTTGGATAGGCGATAAAAAAATAGCTAAGCTGGTTAAAAATTAAGTTGCGGCATTATTCTACTGAACGGAAAAAAGCTCTCATGAAAAACGCAGTAAAACAGGCATGGGTAGCGTGGCTATTGGTGCCCGTTTTGTTTTCGTGTGCTACATACAGTAATAAAATGGCCGGTTACTATCAAAGTATTAACCGGGCCGATTATAAAAGAGCTGATGAAATCCTGTCGGGCAATAGTTTTTTACAGCACGAAAGAAACAAGCTGTTGTTCTTCATGGAAAAAGGAAAGATCTATCACTTGATGGGCGCCTACGACAGCAGCAATCTGTATTTTAACCTGGCCGATAATTTTATTGAAAACAGCAAAAAAACAGCCGGTGATGCAATAGCGGGAAACCTGCTGAACCCCATGATGAAAACCTATCAGGGAGAAGACTATGAAAGGTTTCTTATTCATTACTATAAAGCGCTTAATTATTTCTATATAGGTGAAACTGATGAAGCGGTAGTTGAAGCAAGACGGATTAGTTTAAGCACCAGTGCACAACAGCAAAAATTCAGTCCCACATCAAACAAATACACGGAAGATGCTTTTGCGTTAATTGTGCAGGGTTTGATATATGAAGCTGCAGCACAAACCAACAACGCATTTATTTCTTACAGGAACGCCGCAAATCTTTTTCTAAATACTGCGGGTGGCGGTTATTATGGTGTTGCGATGCCACAACAATTAAAACAAGATCTCCTGAAAACCGCCGACCAGATGGGTTTTGGAGACCAGGTTTCTTTTTACCAGCAAAAATTCAATACAACCCACACTCCTTTGCAGAATAGCGAAGGCGGCGAGCTGATTGTTTTTTTTGAAAGAGGAACAGCACCCGTAAAAACCGAACAAAATTTTGTGTTAACGCGAGATGGCAGTGGCGGAGGTGGCTTTCTGTTCACGAGCGAATACGGCACAATGAGTGTTCCTTTTGATTACTCGTATGGAAATGTTTCGAGAGACGCGTCTATCAATAAATTCAGGACCATACGCGTTGCCGTACCCGCTTATGTAACACAGCCATACGGTATAACAGGGGCTTCTGTTACTATAAACGGGCAATCAAAAACAGCAGAGCTGGTTGAAGATATTAATACATTAGCCCCGGCCATTCTCAGAGAGCGAATCCTGAAAGAAGTTTCGTCTGCATTGGTGCGGCAGGTTGTAAAAAAACTTACCGAAGCGGGTGTTTCTGCTGTTGCCAAAGAGGTGTCTAAAAGTAATAACAAAGAAAAAGACGAAAACAAAAAAGAGGCAAAGGCCGAAACGGCGGCATTAACTGCGGGCTTATTGGTTAACCTGTTTAACACGGCTACCGAAAAAGCCGATACCCGCAACTGGCAATCACTGCCTGCGTTTATTCAATACGCAAGGGTTCCTTTACTGGCGGGGGAAAACAATATCAGCCTTCAGGCTGGTGGGGTTTCTAAAACAATACGTGTGATAGGCGGAAATGGAAAGATTCAATTTTACAATTGGGTGGTTGCTCAATAAGCGGCCAGTTTTTTACTTCTTCAAATCAGCGATATATTTTTAAATAATAAACATCGCCGTAGTTTTAGGTGGGGCCGGATTGTGATTAGCTGTTCATAAATTTTACAAGCCCCTCTTTTGCCTGACGTTGTATTTTTTTATGCATCCACGATGTCCATCCAAGGAGTAATCCAACCAAGCCAAAAGCCTGTCTTGTCCAGCGATAGATATCAAACGCGTCGGTGTGCTCAATGATGAGCCCGTCTTTGAATTTCATGTGCGCAGTAATTTTATTAACAATTCGCCTGCCCGTTTTACTAAACAGGTAAGATGCGGTCCAGTTGCAGGTTGTATATTCTTCATCCAGCAATTGGATATTACCATACACCAACGAAAAATCTTTGGCACGCTTACACAACATCTCCCACATGGCTTTGGTTTCATTTACATCCAGCAAACCAAAAGCAGGATCGTTGAATACCGCATCGGGATGATAACAGGATTGCATGGTTGCATAATCCAGATTCTGGAAGGCGGTGTAAAAGCGGTTAATGGTTTCTTCGTTTGTCATAATATATTTATTTAACTCCCTTCAGCGCCTGTCCCGACTCTGTCGAAGACGAATTATTAATGTGCTTCCAGCCAATTGGTACCCGAACCAACCTCTGCTTCAACCGGCACATCGTTTGGCAATACCAGCGCGTTGGTCATGTTGGTAATGATTAATTTTTTGAGATCATTCAGTTCTTCTTTAACTACATCAAACACCAATTCGTCATGTACCTGTAAGATCATTTTTGATTGCCAGGAGCCTCTTTTCATTTCATCATGAATTTTGATCATGGCCAATTTGATCATATCTGCTGCGGTTCCCTGGATTGGCGAGTTGATCGCGTTTCGTTCTGCATAACCCCTAACAGTAAAGTTAGAAGAATTAATATCTTTTAACCAGCGCTTTCTTCCCATCAGGGTTTGCACATAGCCGTTGGCCTGCGCAAATTTGATGGTGTCTTCCATGTAAGAAGTAATGCCTACAAACTCCTTTTTGTAATTATCAATGATCTCTTTGGCCTCCGCTCTTGGAATGCCGAGGTTATCCGCCAAACCAAATGCCCCCTGGCCATAAATAATTCCAAAGTTTACACTTTTGGCTTTATAACGCATCTCCTTAGTTACATCAGCTTCTGGTATGTTATACACTTTTGCGGCGGTGGCGGTGTGGATGTCTTTACCTTGTTTAAAAGCCTCACACATATTTGGATCGCCACTAATGGCAGCAACTATACGAAGTTCTATTTGTGAGTAATCGGCACTAACCAGTACGCGACTGTTATCGCGCGGAATAAATGCTTTTCTTATTTCCCTGCCCCTGTCGCTGCGGATAGGTATGTTTTGCAGGTTGGGATTATTACTGCTTAATCTGCCCGTTACTGCAACCGCCTGGGCATAAGAGGTATGAACACGTCCTGTTTTGCTGTTGATGATCAGCGGCAACGCATCAACATACGTACTTTTAAGTTTGGTAAGTTCACGGAACCCAAGTATGTCGGCAACGATCGGATTGTTGTTGGCTAATTTTTGCAACACATCTTCTCCGGTTGCATATTGGCCGGTCTTTGTTTTTTTTGCTTTAGGATCGATCTTCAGTATCTCAAACAACACCTCTCCCAATTGCTTGGGTGATGCAAGATTGAAACGAACACCTGCTTTAGCATAAACATTCTCCTCAAATTGTTTTGCATCCTTTTCCAGTTCTTTGCTGTAATCATTCAAAAAAGGCACATCAATTTTTACGCCTTCAAATTCCATGTCTGTCAACACGCGCACAAGCGGGTTTTCTACTTCGTCGAAAACCTTCTGTACTTCTTTTTCTTTGAGTAACGGAACAAAAGCGTGTTTTAGTTGCAGGGTAATATCAGCATCTTCGGCGGCGTATTCTTTTACTTTTTCTACTTCTATATCGCGCATGTTAAGCTGTCCTTTCCCTTTTTTGCCAATCAGCTCATCAATATGCACCGGCTCATAGCCAAGGTATTGTGCACTTAACAAATCCATGCTGCGCCTGCCTTCCGGCTCTATCAGGTAATGAGCCAGCATGGTATCAAAGATCTTCCCCTTTAATTCTTTATTATACCATTTTAATACCAACAGATCATACTTCAGGTTTTGCCCAATCCAGACAATAGAGGTTGAATTAAAAAGCGGACCACACTGATCAAGGATTTGTTCGGTTGCCTTCCTGTCTGCCGGACAGGGAATATAATAAGCTTCTCCTTTTTTAACGGAGAAACTCATACCCACCAGTTCTGCCTCGTTAGCGTCAATATTGGTTGTTTCGGTATCAAAGCAGATCTCTGTTTGTTGCAACAGTGTATCTATCAGTTGTTGAATCTCTTCTTTGGTTTGCACCAGCACATATTTGTGCGGAGTGTTGTTGATATTTTTTTCTGCGAGCAGCCCCGAGCTTGTTTCACCGGTGATTATTTCTGCTGCCTCTTTTTTACTACTGGCAGATTCTCTTTTCGGACTTGCTGCAACCGTATTACCAAACAAATCTGTCTGCACGCTTTGCGGGGCCGAATGAAAGGCATTGAATTCGTCGCCCAGGATTCTTTTGCCCAGTGTTTTAAACTCAAGCTCTGTAAACACTTCTACCAGCGCTTCTTTATTCCATTCTTTCAGGCGGTAATCTTCTTCATGAAAAGAAACGGGAACATTGGTAATAATGGTAGCTAATTTTTTACTGATCACCGCCATTTCTTTACCGTTGCGAATTTTTTCGCCAAGCGCCCCTTTAATGCTATCCGCATTGGCTAAAATGTTTTCAAGGGTATCATATTCTTTAAGAAGTTTGGCGGCTGTTTTTTCTCCCACGCCCGCAATGCCGGGAATATTGTCTACCGCATCCCCCATCAGGCCCAGCATATCAATTACCTGCTCAACCCGCTGTATATCCCATTTGGCACAGATCTTTTCTGCTGTCAGAATTTCTTCTGCATTACCAAAGGATGGTGGTTTATAAATGTAAACCTGAGGATGAATTAAGAGCTGGCCATAATCTTTATCGGGGGTAACCATATATACTTCGTAACCCTTATCGGCGGCCTGCCATGCAACGGTACCTATTACATCATCGGCTTCATAACCGTCCATTTCTACAACAGGAATATTAAAGCCACTGATGATCCGTTTAATATCAGGTAAAGAATCAAGCAGGTCTTCCGGTGCTTCCTGGCGGTTGGCTTTGTAATCGGTAAAGTCTACATGCCTTTCTGTGGGTGCGTGCGTATCAAAACAAACAGCAAGATGTGTTGGTTTTTCTTTGTTGATCAGATCGAACAGGGTATTGGTAAACCCAAACTGTGCATTGGTGTTTCTTCCTTTCGACGTAATTCGCGGACTACGTATCAGCGCATAATAGGCACGATAGATCAGCGCCATTGCATCCAGCAGAAATAGTTTTTTACCCATGGGGGCTAAGTTACAGAAAGCTCCTGTAGAAAATAATAAAATGGACCGCCGCCTATCAAACCGTGCCGTCTCGCCCGCTAAGCTTAGGCGAGCGGATGTGAGAAAAATTAGCACACCAAGGCACAAGGGCACGGTTTGTGACGTCCTAAAATAGGTTGACTGATTTTAGGTAATAGTTGAAGATACCAAGGGAGGAGCACTTTGCAAAGTGCTCCTCCCTTTTTTGTGCCATAATCTGGGTACTATTTGGCTTTGTTCGTGCA